>Ga0209702_10000346_pt1 | contig 95235 bp, 85 predicted proteins | sample FRY01_FD_187210 | JGI IMG/M metagenome (GOLD analysis project Ga0209702, IMG submission 187210) | Freshwater microbial communities from Lake Fryxell liftoff mats and glacier meltwater in Antarctica - FRY-01 (SPAdes) (version 2) | ecosystem: Environmental > Aquatic > Freshwater > Ice > Glacier... | reverse complement strand
CTAAGGCCCAATTGCTTGGGGTGCGGGGTGCACCGGGTAACACGGTGAATCATCCGGTTAGCTACTGGATACCAAAACACGACGCGCGCGCATTCGTTAAAGAGGTTGATTGCGTCTCGGGAGTGGGCTACGACCGAGCTGCGGCCGCGGGGCCTAGCGCGTCAGAGTTCCACGAAATACGACGCGTGATTACCAATTTGGCCGTGCTTGATTTTGACACTCTCGATCACTCGATGCGGTTGCGCTCGGTGCATCCGGGAGTGACGGTCGAAGAAGTAGTAGCCGCTACCGGCTTTACTCTGGTATTGCCGACTGAAGTTCCCGAAACTCGACTCCCATCAGTCGAAGAGCTTTCACTAATCGAATCGGTCCTCGACCCCAACGGCACGCGCGCGGCTGAAGTCACGGCCTAATGCACGAAAGTTTGCGCACCCCGTTGTGCGATCTTTGCGGTATCGATGTTCCGATCGTGCAAACCGCTATGGGCTGGGTAGCTACCGCGCCGTTAGTGGCCGCTACTGCTAACGCCGGTGGGCTGGGGATTTTGGCCGCGGCCACGATGGACTACGACGAGATGGTCGGCGAGATTCGGTCTATCAAAGAACTGACCGACCGCTCGTTTGCCGTTAACTTGCGTTCGGATGCACCCGACGCGTCCAAACGGTGCGAAGCGTTAATACGTGAGGGAGTCAAAGTGGCATCGTTTGCTATGGCGCCCAAGGAAGCTTTAATTAAACAACTTAAAGACGCGGGACTAGTAGTGATCCCGTCTATTGGAGCTCGGCGTCATGCCGAAAAAGTTGCTGCTTGGGGGGTCGATGCGGTTTTGGTGCAGGGGGGCGAGGGCGGTGGTCATACTGGCTCGGTTCCGACCACGCTGTTGTTGCCCGAGGTCGTCGATGCGGTTGACATTCCGGTCATTGCTGCCGGCGGATTTTTCGACGGGCGAGGGCTAGTTGCCGCATTGGCTTACGGTGCTTCAGGGATCGCGATGGGTACCCGCTTTTTATTAACTACGGATAGTCCGGTCGGTCAATCCGTAAAGCAGTTCTATCTCGACCGAACCGTTACCGAAACTTTGGTTACTACTCAGGTTGATGGCGTACCCCACCGAGTATTGCGTACCGACTTCACCGAAAAACTTGATCGCACTGGACCGATTACCAGTTTACCGCGCGCGCTTACTAACGCTGTTCGTTTTCATCGACTATCGGGAATTTCGTATCGCGAAATGTTAAGCGAAGGTCGCGCGATGCGTAAGTCGCAGGATCTTTCTTGGAGTCAGGTAATCATGGCGGCCAACACTCCGATGTTGTTAAAAGCGGCCATGGTCGACGGTCGTCCCGATCTGGGAGTTATGGCCAGCGGACAAGTAGTGGGAGTGATCGACGATCTGCCCTCGGTGAACGAATTGATTGTTCGCATCATCGATGAGGCGGAATCGGTGCTCAAGCGTTTGGCTTCGTGAGTTCGAGACGATGAGCATCGAAGCAGTGCGGACAGTATTCGCGCGCCGTCGAGAAGCGTGGCTTGCCGCCGACGCCGAGGCTTATCTCGATTGCTGGGTCGAGGATCTGGTGCTGGAAACTCCCGGCCGCACGGTACGGGGCCGGGCCGCTTACGAAAAAATGGTGAACCAGTCGTTCGCGTGGGCCGAACCGAAGTCGCTCACTTTTAATCACATCGCTATTGATACGGAGACTGCCGATCGTGTCGACGGCGAAATCGTGCTGGCCGATTGGAGTATCGAGGTTGCCCGTCGGTCTGACGGTTTGATAATTGCGTGGGACGGCATGAGTGTGGCCGAACTCTACGATGATAAAATTGTGTGGTGGCGAGAGTTTTTTGCCGACCCCGCCGAATTGGCACGCGTCGCTCGGAGTGATCCCCGTTCGAGCCGGTAGCGTTAGTTGTCATGGATCTCAATTTCACCGCTACCGAAGAAGCATTTCGGGCCGAGTGTCGCGCGTGGTTAGAAGAAAACACTCCCCGCGGTTTACCCTCGGGTGATACTCGTGCGGGCTTTGCTCTTCACCTTGAGTGGGAAAAATTACTATTCGCTAATCGGTGGGCCGTGGTGTCGTGGCCCGAGGAATACGGCGGCCGCAATGCATCGCCGATGGAGTGGTTGATATTCGAAGAGGAGTATTACCGCGCCGGCGGTCCCCAACGAGTTACTCAAAACGGAATTTTCTTGTTAGCGCCCACGATATTTGAGTTCGGCACTCCGGCCCAGCAGGCGGAAGTACTGCCCCGCATGGCCGCCGCCGAAGATCTGTGGTGCCAAGGTTGGTCGGAACCCAACGCGGGAAGCGATTTAGCTAGCACTCGCAGCCGCGCCGAGCGCGACGCTAGCGGAGGTTGGCGCCTTAACGGTCAAAAAACTTGGACTACCCGAGGAGCCTTTTGCACTCACTTGTTCGGGCTATTTCGCACCGACCCCGAAGCCCAACGCCATAGCGGTCTCACTTACTTTATGGTTCCGCTCGACGCTCCCGGTATTACCGTGCGAGGTTTTGGACGCCTTGATGGCGACGAAGGATTTGCCGAAGTATTTCTTGACGATGTAGTGGTGACCGACGACGCGGTGCTGGGCGAAGTCGATCAGGGTTGGGGAGTGGCCATGGCAACTGCTAGCGCGGAGCGAGGTTTGACTCTGCGCAGCCCCGGGCGGTTTACCGCCACGGCTGCTCGATTGGTAAATCTCTATCGTGAGCGCGCTGCTACCGCCGCTCCGGCTTTACGCGACGCAGTAGTGCAGGCGTATATAGAAGCGGAGGCTTATCGCTGGCAAACATTTTCCACCGTCACTCGAATGGTCGAGGGTGAAAATATCGGCGCGGAACCGAGTATGACCAAAGTTTTTTGGTCCGAACTCGACATCCATTTGCACGAAACTGCGTTAGCTCTGCTGGGATCCGCCGCCGAATACGACAGCACCGGCTGGATGAAAGGTTTTGAGTTTTCTTTATCAGGACCGATCTATGCCGGCACCAACGAAATCCAGCGCAATGTTATTGCTGAGCGCGTGCTTGGCCTCCCGAGGAAATAACGACGATGCATTTCGCTTTCACTGATGATCAGATTGCCTTACGCGACGCGGTGCGCGATTTGTTGGTCAAGGAATGTCCACCCGCCGCGGTGCGATCGGCGGGGGAAAGTTCTACCCCTACTTTTAGTGCGGCCTGGCGAGCGTTGGCCGAAATGGGGGTTCTCGGAGTACTCGCAGCCGACGATGTTGGCGGTCTCGGTCTTACTGATCTCGATCTTGTTTTAGTTTTAGAAGAAACTGGCTACGCAGCTCTTCCCGAACCCATAGTCGAACATGCCGCCGTGGCGGTTCCTTTGCTTGATGATCCGACTGCGGCTATCACCGGATCCGAATTGATTAGTGCGACTGCACCCAATGACCAGATAGATGACCAGACAGATGACCAGATAGCACCGAGTGCCGAACTCGCGTCCGCCGTAGTGGTTTGGATCGACAAACAGCCCGCGTTGGTGCCGCGCGATCAGATCAAACTTGTCACTTACGAATCCGTCGACCACACCCGCCGGATAGCGCGATTAGATTTTGACCCGCAATCTGCTACTCCGCTCACCAGTAATGCGATTCGCGCTAACGCGCGCGGCGTGGTAGGGCTGGCGGCGCAGTTGATTGGCCTAACCCGACGCATGCTCGACCTGACGGTTGAGTACGCCTCGACGCGCAAACAATTTGGTGTGCCGATCGGAAGTTTTCAGGCGGTTAAACATCACTTAGCCGACGCCCGCATTGCCCTTGAGTTTGCTCGCCCGCTGGTCTACCGGGCCGCGTGGTCGTTGGCTAGCAACGATCCCGACGCGGAATTACACGCGTCGATGGCTAAAGCAATGGCCGGCGATGCTGCTTTGCTAACTGCCAGTAAGGCATTGCAGTGTCACGGGGCAATTGGCTATTCCTTTGAGTACGATTTACATCTATTCATGAAGCGCGCGTGGGTTCTGGCGGGCACATGGGGAAGTTCGGCTGATCACCGTGCGCGCGTCGGAAATTCTGTTCTGTAAGCAAATCGTATTGCGGTTAAAATCACCAGACGATCTACTAACTAAAGAAATGAGATGACCGTGCCCGAGGCCTACATCGTCGACGCCGTGCGAACTCCAATGGGAAAGCGGGGTGGCGGTTTATCTGGCGTCCATCCTGCCGATTTAGGCGCGCACGTAATCAAAGCGGTGGTGACGCGTACCGGAATTGATCCGCTTGCGGTAGAAGACGTGTTCTTTGGCTGCGTCGATCAACTCGGCCCCCAAGCCGGCGACATTGCTCGGACCGCGTGGTTAGCTGCGGGCTACCCCGAAGAAGTCCCCGGCACCACAATCGATCGCCAGTGTGGATCTTCACAGCAGGCGCTGCACTTTGCCGCCCAAGCGGTTATGAGCGGAACCAACGATGTGATTATTGCCGGCGGAGTGCAGAATATGTCGCAGATTCCGATTGGTGCGGCGCTGACTGCGGCCGAGCAGTTTGGCTTTACCGATCCGTTCTCGGGCTCGCACGGCTGGGTTGCTCGCTACGGCGACCAAGAAGTTTCCCAGTTTCGCGGGGCCGAAATGATTGCCGAAAAATGGGATATTTCGCGCGCCGATATGGAACAGTTCGCTTTTGAGAGCCACGAGCGGGCAATACGAGCGCAAGACGAAGGCCGTTTCGACCGTGAGATTGTTCCGCTTGGTGATGTCGCGATTGACGAAACTCCTCGACGGGGGACTTCACTAGAAAAAATGGCTCAGTTGGCACCATTACAAGTTGGCGGAAGGCTGACCGCGGCCGTTTCGTCACAAATCTGCGATGCATCGACCGCGCTTTTAGTGATGTCAGAAGCGGCGGTGCGTACTCACGGGCTCACTCCGCGCGCGCGCGTTCACCATCTTTCGGTGCGGGGCGACAGTCCCATCTTTATGCTTACCGCACCGATACCGGCCACCGCCTACGCGTTAGAAAAAAGCGGTATGAGCCTTGACGATATTGACCTGATCGAGATAAACGAAGCGTTCGCGCCAGTGGTGCTGGCGTGGCAAAAAGAAACCGGTGCGGATTTATCCAAGGTGAATGTCAACGGCGGCGCGATTGCTCTCGGTCATCCGTTAGGAGCCACCGGTACTCGACTTATGGCCACCATGATTAATGAATTAGAACGAACGAACGGACGCTACGGATTGCAAACGATGTGCGAAGGTGGTGGTCAAGCCAACGTGACCATCATCGAACGGCTGGGCTAGAAAATACTGGGCTAGAAAATACTGGGCTAGAAAATACTGGATGGTAATTTACTTCAGTCGAGCGCGATCAAACTCACGACGGCGATTACCAATACGGTTATCGCGATAATGCTAAAGACGATTCCCACAATACGGCCTTTCCCCCCCAATCCCATTACATCGAGTACCGCGGAACGCTCTAGATGCTGCTCTTCACGAATCTCGTCGTGGGTCCCAACCTTAGGTAAGTGGGCCGGCTGGTCCGGCTTGCGGCGTTTTTTCATTCCTGATGATCCCATCGGAATAATCTAGCCGTCGCGGTGGGTCACGAACTGGGCATGGGCGTCAAGCACCGGCAACACTGTATCGGCGGGGCCGGTAGGCACTCGCAGCACGATTTCACTAACTCCAATCGATTCGTAGTAGTCGATTTTCTCTGGATTAGGCAGAGTGCCAAATGGCATCAGTCGAATTTCGGCCGGGTCGCGATCAACCGCAAGACAGGCTCGTTCTAATTCGGGTAGAGCGGCGCGCACACCGCCGCCGCCAATGGGAAGCCAGCCGTCGCCGTATTCGGCGATATGAGAAAAAAGTTTTGGTCCCGCAGCTCCTCCGATAAGTATCGGCGGGCCACCCGGTTGTTTGGGTTTTGGCCACGACCACGACGACGCGAAGTTTACAAAGTCGCCAGTAAAGCTGGCTTCTGAATCACGCCACAGCGCGCGCATGGCGAGCACATTTTCACGAGATTGTTCGCGCCGAGTTGCGTAGTCGACACCGTGGTCAGCCATTTCTTCACGGTTCCAACCAAAACCAATACCAAACTCAAACCGTCCGTTCGATAATTGATCGAGTGACGCCACGGCTTTAGCAGTAACGATGGGCTCGCGCTGGGCTACTAAACAAATACCGGTACCGAGTCGGATCTTTTCGGTCACCGCCGCGGCCGCGGCCAGCGTCACGAACGGATCGACGGTGCGGCGATACTCTTCCGCCAATTCCGCGTCGCCGGTCGGGGCGGGCGTGAGCCGACTGGTGGGTATATGGGTGTGCTCGGGCAGGTAGAGCGAATAGAGGCCGCGTTCTTCAGCCGCTTGAGCCAACGCCGGTACCGACATCGAAGTGTCGGTGGCAAACATGGTGATTCCGTAGTGCACGCGGGTACGGTATCGGTTCCATGGAACTCTGTGCGGGACGGGTAGTAATCATTACGGGAGCGGCTCGCGGGCTGGGTCGGGCTCACGCGGAAGCCTTTGCGGCTCAAGGGGCCAAGGTGGTGGTCAACGACCTCGGGGTCGACCTCGATGGCACTGGCCGTCAGAGCGACGCCGCGTCCGAAGTGGTCGATGAAATTCGTCAGGGCGGAGGTGAGGCCATCGCCAACGGTGACGATATTGCCGATTTCGACGGCGCCGCGAGATTGGTGCAATCCGCAATTGATACTTTTGGTGGACTTGATGTGGTGGTTAACAACGCAGGGTTTGTGCGCGACCGCATGTTTGCTAACGCGAGTGAAGACGAATGGGATGCGGTAATTCGCGTTCACCTTAAAGGCCACTTTGCGGTGGCTCGCCACGCCGCGGCGTACTGGCGCGATCGCACGAAAGCAGGCGATGAGTTACAAGCGCGCATAATTAATACCAGCAGTGGTGCCGGCTTACTTGGCAGTGTGGGTCAGGCTGCGTACTCGGCTGCTAAAGCGGGAATAGCCGCACTCACTCTGGTGCAAGCGGCCGAGTTGGGGCGCTACGGCGTTACCGCCAACGCAATCGCCCCGTCGGCGCGCACTCGCATGACCGAAGGAGTGTTTACCGAAATGATGGCGCAACCCGATTCAGGTTTCGATGCCATGGATCCGGCCAATGTTTCGCCACTAGTGGTGTGGTTGGGTAGTGCGGAATCGGGTGATGTAACGGGCCGAGTATTCGAAGTCGAGGGTGGGTCAATAGGAGTCGCTGATGGCTGGCAGCACGGACCTACGCGCGACAAAGGCGACCGATGGTCACCAGTTGAAGTCGGTTCGGTAGTGCGCGAACTCATTGCCGCGGCGCCCACACCGGCTCCGGTGTACGGCGCATCTGATTAGCTAAGTCGTTCGACAATCATGGCCATTCCTTGGCCACCACCCACGCACATACTTTCCATTCCGTAACGACCGCCACGATCTTCAAGACCGTTAATCAGGGTGGTCATGATGCGCGCCCCCGTCATACCAAACGGGTGACCTAACGCGATTCCGCCACCGTTCACATTTAATTTGTCCCACGGAATACCCAACTCGGCCGCCGACGGGATCACTTGCGCGGCAAAAGCCTCGTTGATTTCGACCAGGTCAATCTGGTCGATGGTCAGACCCGCGCGCGCCAGGGCTTGCCGGCAGGCCTCGATCGGTCCGAGACCCATGATTTCGGGATCGAGGGCAGAAACTCCCGACGCCACGATGCGGGCGAGGGGAGTAATACCGAGCTGGTTAGCTTTGGTGTCGCTCATCACCACTACTGCCGCCGCGCCATCGTTAAGCGGACACGCGTTACCCGCGGTGATAGTTCCGTCGGGACGAAACACTGGCTTGAGTTCGGAAAGTTTTTCTACCGTGGTGCCGGCACGGGGACCATCGTCTTTGCTAACTACAGTTCCGTCGGCCAGCGTTACCGGCGTGATCTCTCGCTCAAAGAAACCGTTCTCCTGCGAAGCAACTGCTCGGATTTGCGACTGGGCGGCGAATTCGTCCTGCTCCGCGCGTCCTACTTGTTTGTACTCGGCTACATTTTCCGCCGTTTCACCCATAGCGATATAAATATCAGGCAAGCCCGAAGGCGGAGTCCAGGTTCCTTGACCGCCTTCGTGGCGCGCGCGCGTCCGTGCTCCTGCTTCGACGAACCGTTCGTTGTGGGTTCCCGGACCACCGTCGGACATTCCTAGCGCGAAGCGGCTTACATTTTCACAACCACCGGCGACAAATACATCGCCTTCGCCCGCTTTAATTGCGTGAGCGGCCATGCGAATTGTTTGCAGACTTGAAGAGCAATAACGATTAACCGTTACTCCGGGCGCGTTGGGTAGATCGGCGAGTACCGCGACTACTCGACCCAAGTTGTAACCCGCTTCACCCGCGGGCTGACCGTTGCCCCAAATGACATCTTCGATCAGATTGGGATCGAGATTAGGAACTCGATCTAGCACCGCGCGCACGATGCCGGCCGATAGATCATCAGGACGGCACTCAACCAACGATCCTTTATTGGCTCGTCCGATAGGGGTACGGGTTGCGGCGACGATTACGGCTTCAGGCACAGCGGAACTCCTTAGCGAGCGTGATGAATAGACCCGCGCAGTTCTATCAGATTTTGCTGCTTAACTCTTAAACGGGCTACGGCAATCAAGATCATGGTGCCGATGATGAATTTAGCGCTAACCGTTACACCGACTGCCGTTACACCGACTGCCGTTACACCGACTGCCGTTACACCGACTGCCGTTACACCGACTGCCGTTACACCGACTGGAGGTTCAGTTAAACGAGATGGCACTGGCGCGGTGATGGCGTTAGACCTATCCTAGATTTTGAACAGCTAAAGTCATTCAAGCAATGGGGGGGGTAGCAATGGCACAGGGTTCGATTTCTGGTGAGTTGGCCGGTAAGCGTCGGCGAAGCCGGCTTGCCGTTGTGGGCGTCTTAACGCTCGCGCTGTTAACTACGGGAGTCTCGAGCGCGGCGCTGGCGTCGGCGCAGTCACCCGCTAATAAAAGTGTCGCTAAAGCCGGTGGCGGCGGCGTCCTTAACTTCGGTTTAGAAGCAGAATCGACTGGGGGCTTTTGTCTACCGGCTGCCCAACTGGCCGCTTCGGGCATTCAAGTAGTGAACGCGATTTACGACACTCTTGCCGTTATCAACTCGAAGGGTAAAGTCGTTCCGTACTTGGCTAAGTCAATAACCCCTAACGCTGACAACACCGAATGGACCATCGGTTTACGCGACGGAGTGAAGTTTCATGACGGCACTCCAGTTGATGCCGCGGCGATTGAACTCAACATCAATACCTATCTGGGTAAAAATCCGGCCATCGCAGTGCAGCTGTTTTCGTTTGTTCTAAAAAATATCGATACCGTTACCGTCGTTGATCCGCTTACCGTAAAAATTAAGTTGAAAGTTCCCCAGATTGCTTTTCCCGGATATTTGGCCGGCCGGTTTGGTATTGCGGCGCCAGCTCAATTGGCCACTCAGACGGCTTGTTCTACCAGCATGATCGGTTCGGGACCGTTCACGCTTGCTGCCAACGGCTGGCGGATCAATGAATCACTAACCGTGAATCGTAATAAAAACTACTGGCAAGCCGGTTTACCTAAAGCCGACGGTATTGTTTTTTATCCAATATCCGATTCGCAAGCTCGGCTTAACCGGCTTACCGGTGGCGAAATCGATTTGATGATGACCTCAAGCTCATTATCAATCTACGATCTCAAGCAAAAATCCAAGCAGGGCGAACTCAAAGTGGCAGTATCCGATCGAGGTGCCGAAGCGACCTACTTGATGCTTAACGAAGCCAAGGCTCCATTTAATAATAAGATCGCGCGTCAAGCGGTCGCACTATCGGGTAATGCTAATAAGGTGAATAAAATTCGTAACCGAGGCCTTAACACTTTGGCGACCGGACCGTTTCCTCCCGATAGCCCGGCCTATCTATCTAAATTTCCCGTCAAGCATAATTTGAAAAAAGCTAAAGCGTTAGCTAAGCAATATCAAGAGGAAACCGGTCAGCCGCTCGCTTTCGAATATCTGGCGCTTCCTGACCCCGAAACCTTAGCTACCGCCGCTCTCACTAAAGAACTATCGGCCAAGGCGGGTATTGAGGTAACGATCAGAACGGTTGATCAAGCCACGCTTATTAATGAAGCTTTAGCCGGCCGGTTCCAAGCGGTGGGCTGGCGCAATCACGGTGGTGGCGATCCCGACCTTCAGTACGTCTGGTGGTACAGCACCTCGCCGGTTAACTTTGGAAAATTCAACGATCCCGAGATTGATCGGTTGCTTGATGAGGGTCGGAGTGAAGCCGATCCCGCCAAACGAATTGCGATCTATAAAGATCTCAATCGACGGTTCGGGAGTGAGTTGCATAACCTCTGGGCTTGGTACACGCTTTGGGCTACTGGCTACCAAAATAATGTGTCCGGAGTCGCCGGAGTTCCGTTGCCCGATGGCGGGGGAATGCCCAGTGCACTTTCGGGTGGAGTGATTCCTACTACCGCTTTACTCAAGAAGAAATAGTTCGTCCGATTAGATCTTCGCTGATTGACCACAATCGTTTGGCGGCTTCGGAGTCGCGCGCGGCTTTCGACGGAACCGACGGTTTCGATTTGGCGTAATACTTGCCGGTGTCGAGGTCGGTAGCGTTGGCTAGATAAATAGAAGTCCGCGCGCCTTTGGCTGGACTAATAGCAAACAATCGTGTAGGTGCCATCGCTATATCCATGATGCGTCCGCTATCGCCGTCGCGGGCGAAGCGGCTTCTAACGAATCCGGGGTGAAGCGAATTTACTTTTACTTGGGGTAATCGCCGAGACAACTCCCGAGCAAAGTAGATATTGGCTAGTTTCGATTTTCCGTAGACCGAGAATGGTTTGTACGATTTTTCGGCCTGAAGATCGTTGAAGTCGAGGCCGCTACGGGCGAACCGATGAGCGTCGGACGAAACCACCACGACGCGCGCTCCCTCGGTGTTGGTAAGCGGGTCGATGAGTTTTTGGGTGAGTAAAAAATGGCCAAGGTGGTTTACTCCGAAGGTCATTTCAAATCCTTCAGCGGTTAGCGCGCGCTTAGAAAGAACTAGCCCTGCGTTATTAACTAAAACATCGAGTTGGTTATTGGTCGCCGTAAATTCGCGGGCAAATTTATTTATTGAAGTGAAACTGGCCAAGTCGAGGATCATCAACTCGGTAGTCAAGTTTCCTGAGCGTTGGCGCACTTGATCCAATGCCTCGGCCCCGCGTAGCGGATCGCGTGCAGTCATAATCACATGGTCACCCTGAGCGGCAAGGGCGAGCGAAGTTTCGAAACCGATTCCGGCGTTAGCACCGGTGACAATGACGGTGCGAGGGTCGCCGATTGCTGAAGTCATTGTGTTAACGCTACCGTCTTCGCACCTTTAGTCGACGACAGTGATAGCTCGCTCGGGGCAATTGGCCACCGCGGCGCGCGCTTGGTCGGCGAGATGTTCGGGAACTTCGGCCTCGGTATTCGACTGACCGATTATTTGCGCGTGGCCGTGGTCGTCGGGGGAAAAAATGTCGGGAGCCAATACGTAACACCGACCGTGGCCAGTACAAACTTCTTGGTCGAGCAGTATTTTCATAGTTTTCATAGTTTTCATAGTTTTCATAGATCGACGAATCGGGAGGGGAGTATGGAGATAAATCTTAGTCGCAGTCTAGTTTTTTTGCCCTCTTTCATAACATCAGCCACATGAGTAACATAACCAGTCCTATGAAACTAACCGTGAGCCGTCCCGTTATTCGAGTTTTCGCCGCGTTGGCGCTAATCGGCGTCCTTGCCGGATGCTTTCCGCCCCCACCACCGGCCGCGCCACCGGCCGCGCCACCGGCCGCCGGCAGTGTGCCGGTGATGGGCGCCACCAGTCTCAACGGTGCCCAACTGGCGGCGTGGTATCACTCCAAGGGTGTTGCGGCGGGATACCGCGGTTCGGAATCGATTGATGCGTTGGCGCAGTATTACATCGAAGAAGGTGCGGCCGAAGGCGTGGCGGGCGATCTGGCGTTTATTCAGTCGGTATTAGAAACCGGTTGGTTTCGTTCGGTGTTAACCGCGCAAAATAACTTCGCCGGTATTGGCGCAACCGATGTGGCCCCCACTCCCGCCGCGTTTGTTAACGCTCGCATCGGTATTCGCGCCCAAATTCAACACTTGCGGGCTTACGCCGACCCCTCGGCCACCGTGTGCGCGGTGGGTCCGTTGCGCAATCCGTGCGTTGATCCTCGGTTTCATTTAGTGACACCTAAGGGGAAAGCGCCGACTTGGAATCAAATGGGTAACGGTAACTGGGCCAGTTCAACTACTTACGCAACTAAAATTCTTTCGCTCTACAACCAGGCGCGCGCCTTTAACGGGCTGGGCTACGTCTGATTAAATAAGACCCGCGCTGATTAGGCCGCGGGCATCTGAACCACGAAACGGGCACCACCGAGGGGTGCGTCACCGATCGTCACGGAACCGCGGTGACGATCGGTGATTGTCCGCACCATTGCTAATCCGATACCCATGCCACCTTTGTCGCGACTGCGGCCTTCGTCGAGTCGAGTAAAGCGATCGAAAACTCTTTCGCGATCGGCTTCAGGAATACCCGGTCCATCGTCATCAACGATTAGTACCACTTGGACACCGTCGGTTGTGAGCGCGATCGCGACTTGGGTGCGAGCGTGACGGCCCGCGTTGTCAAGCAGGTTGCGTACTAGGCGATCGCATTGAGTTTTATTACCCATTACTCGCCCGGCCAAAACTTGATTGGTATCGATTTTTGCGCGTTCGACTCCAGTATTTTTATAACGGTCAACTTCGGTTCGCACGATTTCGTCGAGATCAATAATTTCTTGTTCGCCCTCGCCCTCTTCCGCTCGGGCCAGGTCGAGAAGATCGGTGACCGCAACGGCTAGGCGTTCGTCTTCGGCCAGAATTCGTTCGGCCACCATTGGCCAATCGGCTCGGTCACCCATGCGCTTGGCTACTTCGATCTGCGCTTTAATCGTGGCGATCGGACTACGTAATTCGTGCGATGCATCAGAAACAAAGCGTCTTTGCTGTTGGGATGATTCTTCGAGTCGATCGAGCATGGAGTTCATAGTGCGAGCGAGTCGACCAATTTCGTCTTCGGCCGCGGGCTCGGGCAGTCGTTTATGGATAGTTGATCCCGTAATTGCTTCAGCTTCGATCCGAATTCGTTCAACTGGACGCAATGCCCGCCCCGTAAGCCACCAGGTCATTAAACCCATAAGCGCGATGAGTAGAGGCAGACCAATAGAAAGCGAACTGTTAATACGGTCGGTGGTGGTACTCACTTCGGCGAGCGAGCGTTCGGCGACGAGGGTAACGGTTCCGGTGGCCAAAGTGAGTCGCCGCTCGCCGCGCACGCGTGGATCGTTGCGGGGGAGAGTAGCGGCCGGTGCGTTGGGTCCGCGTCCGAAGGTCGAGTTATCGCCGTTATTATTTTCGATTCGCAAGGCCGGAGGACCACCTTGTCGGTTCGGAATATTTACTGAATCGAGTGCGACTCCGGATTTGAGTTGCTGAGCAATGGCATCGAGTTGTTCGCTGTTCGTTTCACGAATCTCATGTTCTAGATTGGTGCGTACTCGTTCGACTAAACCGAATGATGCGAGTATTAAAGCAATCGCGAATAGTCCGGTGGCGGTGAGAGTAACTCGAAATCGAACCGAACCTAAAACTTTCACGGCGCTACCAATCGGTAACCCGACCCGCGTTCAGTTTGGATAATTTTTGTTGAGAACGGTTGGTCAATTTTTTTACGCAGGTAACCGATATACACCTCAATGACATTGGGATCGCCAGCAAAGTCGATTCCCCAAACGTGATCAAGAATTTCTTGCTTAGTCGACACTGCGCCGTCGCGCCGCATGAGATATTCAAATAAAGAAAATTCGCGCGCGGTGAGACTCACTTCGGTATCGCCGTGAGTTACGACGCGGCTTCCGGGGTCGAGCGCAAGCGGGCCAAAAATGATGACGGCGGGGCGAGGTGCTCCACCGCGGCGAAAGAGCGCGCGCAGACGGGCGAGTAACACTACGAACGAAAACGGCTTAGAGAGAAAATCGTCAGCACCGGTATCCAGGGCGTCGGCCTCGTCGTATTCGCCGTCTTTGGCGGTCAGCATCAAAATGGGCGTCCAGATTTCTTCGGCTCGCAGAGTTCGGCACACTTCGTAGCCGTTCATGCCGGGCAGTAATACGTCGAGCACGATGGCGTCGTACGAACCTTCGCGTGCTCGCCACAAACCGTCGAGCCCATCGTGGACCATGTCGACGTCTAGCCCGTCGGCCATCAGCCCGTCGCGAATTGCTTCGGCTAGCCCCACTTCGTCGTCGACCACGAGAATACGCACCTCTCCAGTTTGCCCGTTACTGACCGTTAGCGTGCCGAAAATGCTGAGACCTCTCTCAGCCGATGGCTAAATCACCGAAAGAGTCTTCGCGCGCTCTAGTCTGCGGTAATGGCCAACAAGAAAATTGCGATCACCGGCATACCCGCGGCCGACCGCTTGTTGATTCAGTCGCCGTTGGCATTATTTATCGGCATGCTCCTTGACCAGCAAATTCCGATGGAGTGGGCTTTTAGAGGGCCGTACGTACTGCGCGAACGCTTGGGCGGGCTTAACGCGAAAGCCATTGCCGACATGTCACCCACCGCTATCGAAAAAGCATTTTGTACTAAACCCGCACTGCATCGATTTCCTGGTTCGATGGCGAAACGCACGCAAGCCCTCTGCCAAGCATTTGTCGATGACTACGCCGGGCAACCGGCGCGGGTGTGGACTACGGCGCGTAACGGTGAAGAGTTGCGCACTCGTCTCGAAGCACTTCCTGGCTTTGGTCCGGAGAAAACAAAAATCTTTATCGCGCTATTAGGCAAGCGCCTCGGAGTTGCTCCTACCGGTTGGAAAGCAGCATCGAAGCCGTTCTCCGACCCCACCCTTCGATCGGTAGCCGACATTGATTCTCCCGTTGCCCTAGAAGCAGTAAGGGCGTGGAAGAAGGCGCAAAAAGCGCGCGGTAAAAGTAAAGCCGAGTAATCGGCTAGAGTTGTGTTGGTGCGAGTACCGCCGGTACTCGCCGGGTCTTCCTTCATTAATCAGGCTTATTTTCTTCCGGAGCGACCGGTCTGAGAGGCCGACCCCTAGTCGCAACGATTTCAACTTTGCCGCAACTTTTCGACCGCGCACCGTTGGATAGAGAAAGTGAGTTATTAGTGGAAACAACTTTTGCCACGCTAGGCGTGGCGCCCGGGCTAGTTGACGCGCTTAAGCGTGACGGAATCGACGCCCCGTTCGCAATCCAGTCACTAACTATTGCTGATGCAATTGCCGGTCGGGATATTTGCGGTAAAGCCAAGACGGGTTCAGGCAAGACCCTTGCCTTTGGTCTTCCTCTTCTTGGCCGAGTAAGTAAAGCGAAAGCGCACCGACCAGTGGGTTTGATCTTGGTACCAACTCGTGAACTCGCAAACCAAGTTTGTACGGTCTTGTCCCCGTTGGCGAACGAGATCGGCCGTTCGGTCGCCGCGGTCTACGGCGGCGTAGGTTTCGAGCCCCAGATCGCCGCGCTAGACGGTGGAGTAGATGTAATCGTCGGAACTCCTGGTCGCTTGATCGACCTCATGGAGCGTAAAGAAATTGTCTTTAGCGACATCGAAGTTCTGGTGCTCGACGAAGCTGACCGCATGGCCGACATGGGCTTCATGCCTCAAGTCCAGAAGATTCTTTACGGTCTCGCCGGTGATTACCAAACCATGTTGTTTTCCGCCACTCTCGACGGCGGAGTAAAACAACTCGTCTCTCGGTACATGCGCGATCCGATTTTTTACGAAGTGGAATCGGACGAGCCCACTGTTGAAGAGATGGAGCATCGTTTTCTTTTTGTGCACGACATGGACAAAGTAAAAGTAGCGACCGCGATTGCCAATAATTCGAATCGCACCTTGATGTTTTGTAACTACAAACGCACCGCCGATAAATTGGTGCGGGATCTGGCCAAAGAAGGCGTTAAGGCCGCGGCCATTCACGGCGATCTGAGTCAAGCTGCTCGGGAACGGTCATTGCTTGATTTTCAGTCGGGCAAAGTAAAGGTGTTGGTGGCTACTGATGTGGCCGCGCGGGGTATTCATGTCGATGGGATTGATGTGGTTATCCACTATGAGCCCACCGATGATCACAAGGCTTACATCCATCGTTCGGGTCGTACCGCGCGTGCAGGGGAGTCGGGAGTAGCGGTCACCCTGATGCTCTGGAACGAAGAGAACTCGATCCGCTCGGTTCAACGCCGACTCGGTTTGTCGGAGCCAATTGTGGAGATATTTTCTAACGATTCCCGTCTGGCCGATTTACGGAGTTGGGATCCAAAGACCGAACCGGCCCCGGCTACGTAGGATCAGGTTTATGAATTCACCCTCCCCGGACATCTCTGGGGGCATCTCTGGGGGCATCTCTCGTCGCGTTGAGGCAATCACCGAATCAGCCACGCTGGCAGTCGACGCCAAAGCTAAAGCGCTGAAGGCGGCGGGTGATCGAGTCATCGGTTTTGGCGCCGGCGAGCCCGACTTCGCCACTCCCGCGGCCATAGTGTCGGCCGCAGTCGCCGCGTGTTCCGATCCGGCCAACCATCGGTATTCGCCGGCCGCGGGTTTACCTGAATTGCGCCGCGCTATCGCAACTAAGACCGCGCGCGATTCGGAGTTTATTTGTGATCCCGCGCAAGTTTTAGTTACTAACGGTGGCAAGCAAGCGGTATACAACGCGTTTCAGGCGCTACTTGATCCGGGCGACGAAGTGTTAGTACCGACTCCGTACTGGACGACTTATCCCGAATCCATCGCTTTGGCTGATGGGGTAATGGTTCCGGTAATGAGTACGCCCGAGAGTGGGTTTTGTGTGGACGTTGTGGCGCTCGAAGCTGCGTGTACCGATCGAACCAAAGTTTTGTTATTCGTTTCGCCTAATAATCCCACCGGTACGGTTTATCCGCCCGAAGCAGTGGCGGAGATTGGTCGTTGGGCACTAGGGCGGGGGTTATGGGTTATTACTGACGAAATTTATGAACATCTAGTTTATGGCGATAACGTTTTTTCATCGATGCCCACGCTCGTTCCCGAATTGGCCGACCGGTGCATAATCGTTAACGGCGTAGCCAAGACTTACGCCATGACTGGTTGGCGAGTGGGATGGATGATCGGTCCGTTAGATGTCATTACGGCTGCTACCAACTTGCAGTCGCATTCAACTTCTAATGTCGCCAACGTTTCGCAACGGGCCGCGCTCGCCGCGCTCGCCGGCGATCTGAGCGCAGTCGAAGAAATGCGCGCAGCATTCGCGCGACGCGGGCGATTGATGTACGAAATGTTGTTGGAGATTCCGGGCATCGAATGCGTGGAGCCGCAGGGCGCGTTCTATTGCTTTCCTTCGTTTGCCGGAGTGCTGGGACGGTCTATTGCTGGCCACACTCCCGCCACAACGGTTGAACTTTGTGAGATTTTGCTCGACGAGGCCAAGATTGCGCTGGTGCCGGGCGAAGCGTTCGGTGCACCCGGATTTGCTCGGCTTTCCTTTGCTCTCGCCGATGAAGACCTCGTAGAGGGCCTGACCCGGCTGGGCGAGGTACTTGCCTAAAGCGATTCTGGGCTAGTGGTTATCGATCGGGTAATACGCAGCCAAATGCGAGTGGCGACCGCTACCCTCGGAGTATGGCGCCGCGTGTATTGATTGCTGAAGAAATCGCTCCGAGTGGTCTTGACGCGCTGCGCGACGCGGGCTTTATTGTCGATGAACGAATCGGTCTTACTCCGGACGAACTTCTCAAAGCAATTGCGGGCGCGGCCGCTATCGTTATCCGTTCGTCTACCCAAGTGACTGAAGCGGTACTCGAAGCGGGTACCGATCTAGTAGTGGTGGGGCGCGCCGGTATCGGACTCGACAATGTTGATGTTGAAGCGGCGACCAAGCGCGGAGTAATGGTGGTTAACGCGCCGCAGTCAAACGTAATTTCGGCCGCCGAACATACCGTAGCGTTGCTATTGGCGCAGGCACGCAACATTCCGCAAGCCAATGACGATCTTAAAAACGGTGCGTGGAACCGTTCACATTGGACTGGAGTCGAACTGTACGGTCGGACTCTGGCCATTGTCGGACTCGGTCGCGTAGGCGTACTTGTGGCGCAACGGTTGCTTGCGTTCGGAATGCAGATAGTGGCTTACGACCCCTATGTAAGCGCCGAACGGGCTCGTCAACTTGGCATTCGGTTGATCGACAGTCTGGAAGAAATTGTGAGCCAGGCCGACTTTTTAACTATCCATCTGCCCAAAAATACCGAGACGATGGGATTATTTAACGCCGCGCTACTCGCGCACGCGAAGCCAACCTTGCGCATTGTCAACACGGCCCGCGGCGGGATTGTCGACGAAACTGATTTAGCTGCCGCGGTGAGGGAAGGTCGAATTGCCGGTGCCGCTATCGATGTTTTCGCCACCGAGCCCACTACCGAATCGCCGCTATTCGAACTACCTAGCGTGGTGGTAACTCCACACTTAGGCGCGTCAACCGTCGAGGCTCAAGATAAAGCGGGCGAGACCATCGCCGAACAATTGATATTGGCGTTACGCGGCGAGTTTGTTCCCTACGCGGTAAATGTGGCGGCCGCCGAAGCCAACGCGACGGTGGCTCCGTTCCTTCCGCTGGCTGAACGACTCGGACAACTACTGGTGGCCTTAGCCGACGGAAATTTAGTTTCGCTTGAAGTTGTTTGCGCCGGCGAGATTGGTGATTATGACTGCGGCGTACTGACTCTTGGCGCGCTCAAAGGAGTATTACTCGGTTCCGGTGAAGCAACCGCGTCGTTCGTTAATTCGCCCCAATTGGCCGCGAAACGCAAACTTGCGTTCACTGAAGCCACCGCGGCCACTACTGGTGATTTCGTCAATCTCATAACTTTGCGCGGACGGTCAGATAAAAAGTCGGGCGCAGTTGAGGTGCAGGTGGCGGGAACCCTGTTAGGGCAGCAGTCCGGCGCTCGTATCGTGAGCATTAACGAGCACAGCGTCGATTTACCCCCCGCCGACTACATGTTGGTAGTGCGTAACGACGACACCCCCGGCATGATCGGGGTGGTCGGCACCACGCTGGGCGAGGCCAAGGTCAATATTGCCGACATGGATGTGGGCACCAACGTGGCGGGCGAGGCCGCACTTATGGTGCTGGCTACTTACGGTGCGGTGCCCGACACGGTCGTAACCGCGTTACGGGCCACTTCGGGCGTGCTTGAGGTTCACGCCATCACCCTTACCTGATCGTCAAGTCGGCTCGAAATTAGAACTTGGTTTGTCCCTATTAAGGCGCTACGCTGTTAATTGTGAATAATAGAGCAAAAATATCTAGCAAAACTTTTCTCCTACTTATCTAGTCGCGAGCGCCCTTTTGGTGCTCGCTCCGCCTCCTCGTGCCTAGTCGGCCGAGGAGGTTTTTCGTTGGACCGGATCATCACCCAGGAAAGCCAAGTATCAAGGAAAGCAGGCAACCATGAGCGATCAAGTAATCATCTTCGATACCACCTTGCGCGACGGCGAACAGTCGCCCGGTATTTCTCTCGATGTGGTTGAGAAATTAGAGATTGCTAATCAGCTGGCGCACTTGGGAGTAGATGTAATCGAAGCCGGATTTCCGATTGCCTCAGTTGGCGACTTCGACGCGGTGGCGGCCATTGCTCAGTCGGTCAAGGGCCCCACAATCGCCGCGTTGAGTCGTACCGGTTTCGCCGATATCGATCGAGCGTGGGAAGCAGTCAGTTCGGCCGAGTCGGCTCGCATTCATGTATTTATCGCGACCTCCGAAATTCATATGGAGAAAAAATTGCGTATGACTCACGATCAAGTAAAAGCGGAAGCGGCCGCGGGTGTCGCTCGGGCTCGTTCGTATACCGCTGATGTGGAGTTTTCGCCCGAGGACGGATTTCGCTCCGATCCCGATTTCATGTGCGAGGTATGCCAGATCGCGGTTGATGCGGGCGCCAACACCATAAATATTCCTGACACCGTCGGCTTTGGCGTACCTGAGGATTACGGAAAGTTAATTAAATATGTAATCGATACGGTTAAAGGCGACTTCGTGGTATCGACCCACTGTCATGACGACCTCGGTTTAGCGGTAGCGAATTCGCTGGCGGGAGTTGCTAATGGCGCTCGGCAAGTGGAGTGCGCGATCAACGGATTAGGCGAACGGGCAGGCAACGCCGCTCTGGAAGAAGTAGTGATGGCGTTGCGTACCCGTTCCGACTATTTTGGCGAACTCACGACCGGCGTGCACACCGAAGAGTTGGCTCGTACTAGTCGAGTGGTTTCTCGTCTGACCGGTTATCCCGTGCAGTTCAACAAGGCCATCGTGGGGCGCAACGCGTTTGCTCACGAGGCCGGTATTCATCAGCACGGCGTGCTGAGCGATCCGGCTACTTACGAAATTATGGACGCGGGCGAGGTGGGCCAAGAAGCGGCCCAGATCGTTTTGGGTAAGCACTCCGGACGGCACGCCTTCGCCGATACTTTGGCCAAGATGGGGCTGTTAGTCAGTGGCGACGCGCTCAATGCGGCTTTCGTCCGGTTTAAGGAATTGGCCGACCGCAAAGTGCAGATTACTGAAGCCGACCTCGAAGCCATTGTGGCCGACGAATTAGGTGCCGGAGCGGTGCGCCGTTACACCATTGCGGAGTTGGAATTACGAGGTGGAACCGTAGGTAAACCTTCGGCTCGAGTGGTATTGGCGCATCCCGACGGAAAAGTAGAAGCCGCGAGCGAAGGCGACGGCATGATCGACGCCGCCATTGAAGCGATTAGTGAAGCAACCGGCGTGCACGGTTCATTGGTCGACTTTCAAGTCAATTCGGTTACCGGTGGTAAAGATGCGTTAGGTGCCGTGGTATTGGTAGCCGAAGTCGATGGTCGCAAAGTTAGCGGTCGGGGAGTATCGACCGATGTGGCCGAAGCGGCGGCTCGTGCTTATCTCAGCGCGGTTAACAAAATGGTGCGCTTGCGAGAAAATCCCGACGGTCGCTCGATCGACGCCCACGGATAAAACCGGCTTTAGGAATTTCCGAGAAAAACGCGACCGGTTTATTTAGTGCGGGGATAAAACGCGGCGCGTGAGTTTTCGAAAGCGGCGATTTCGTCGGCTTGGGTGAGAGTGATGCCAATGTCATCGAGTCCGTTGATTAAACGATGATGGGTGTGGTCGTCGAGATCAAATGGTTCGTCGAGGTCGAGCGCCGGTACCGCTAACCGGCGGTCGGGTAAGTCGATGATGATTTCTAAAGTGGGGTCATTTTCAATTGCTCGCATAATGCGCTCGACCACTTCGGGTGCTGCTTCTACCGCTATCAATCCGACCTTGTGGCAATTATTGCGAAAAATATCAGCAAAACTAGGCGCGATGATTGCTCGAAAGCCGTAGTCTTCGAGCGCCCAGGGCGCGTGTTCGCGTGACGAACCGCAACCGAAGTTGGCGCCCGCAACCAGAATGCGAGCACCGGCGTACTGCGGCTGGTTAAGAACAAAATCGCTGCTTTGTCGCCACGCCGAAAATAACCCTTCACCAAATCCGGTGCGCTCCACTCGTTTAAGCCACTCGGCCGGAATGATTTGGTCGGTATCAACATCGGCTCGATCGAGGGGCACGCCCCGTTCGATTATTTCGCCTACCGGTTCCATCATTTATTCTCCCGGTATTTATTATCTAGGTCGGCGGGAGTGGCGAACGTGCCGCGGATAGCAGTGGCCGCGGCGACGGGTGGTGAAACCAAGTGAGTACGACCACCCGGACCTTGACGGCCCTCAAAGTTTCGGTTCGAAGTACTAGCCGAGCGCTCGCCGGGGCTTAACTTGTCGGGGTTCATGGCTAGGCACATCGAACAACCGGCTTCGCGCCATTCAAATCCGGCCGCGATAAAAATGCGGTCGAGACCTTCGGCTTCGGCTTCGGCTTTTACCTTCATCGAACCCGGAACCACTAGCGCGCGTACGCCGGTTTTAACCGAGTGTCCTTCGGCGACCGCGGCCGCGGCGCGCAAGTCTTCGATGCGAGAGTTGGTACACGAACCGATGAATACGGTGTCGACGGGAATCGCCCGCATTGGCGTACCGGCGGTTAGTCCCATATAGGTGAGTGCTCGGGCCGCTGATTCACGGTCGCTGGCTTCGGTGAAGTCGTCGGGTGACGGCACGGCGTCGTCGATAGTTACTGATTGACCGGGGTTGGTTCCCCAAGTCACATGGGGTGAAAGCTGAGTGGCGTCGATAACTACTTCGTCGTCGAATTGGGCATCGGCGTCGGTCGACAGCGCTCGCCAGTAGTCAAGCGCTCGTTCCCACTCGGCGCCACTCGGCGCAAACTTGCGACCCTCTAGATAAGCGAATGTGGTGTCATCGGGCGCAATCATTCCCGCCCGTGCTCCGCCTTCGATCGACATGTTGCAAACCGTCATGCGTCCTTCCATCGATAGCGCAGTAATCACCGAACCGCGGTATTCGATAATTTTGCCCACGCCGCCGCTCGTACCGATACGCCGAATGATGGCCAACACGATGTCCTTGGCGGTAATATCTAGTGGCGCGACTCCGTTAACGGTGATCGCCATAGTGCCTGGCTTTCTTTGCGGCAGCGTTTGCGTTGCTAATACATGCTCAACTTCGCTGGTGCCAATACCAATCGCTAACGCGCCGAACGCGCCGTGGGTCGAAGTGTGACTATCACCACAAACAATGGTCATGCCGGGTTGCGTGAGTCCTTGTTCGGGACCAATTATATGAACGATGCCTTGACCGGGGTCGCCCATGCCGTAGAGCGGGATCGCGAACTCTTTGCAGTTTTCGGCCAGCACTTCCATTTGCCGAGCCGAGACTGGATCGGTAACCGGGAAATGCAATCCGGTTGTAGGCACATTGTGATCCATAGTGGCGACCGTGAGATCGGGTCGCCGCACCCCGCGATTGGCTAAGCGCAGACCGTCGAACGCCTGCGGAGAAGTGACTTCATGAATGAGATGAAGGTCGATATAAAGGAGATCGGGTTCGCCATCGGCTGCGCGCACCACATGGCGTTCCCACACCTTCTCCGACAAAGTTTTGGGTGTATCCACTGTTTAAGTATGCCACTAAAAATGAGGTGTTTTAAATGAATTACGCCTAGAAGATTGGGCTCGGAAGATTGGGCTCGGAAGATTGGGCTCGGAAGATTGGGCTCGGAAGATTGGGCTCGGAAGATTGGGCTCGGAAGATTGGGCTCGGAAGATTGGGCTCGGAAGATTGGGCCCGTTCGTCAGCGGATGCGCAGGAACTTAAAATTCGGGTGACGGCTTTGCGCCCGCGCATGAAACCATCGGGAATCAGTATTCGTACTGTGCGATCGCGTGAGTGCTTGCTGCAGCACGTAAAGTAGCAGTCGTGGACGTCGGAGCGGTACTACTTAGCATCCTGATCATTTTGATCGCGGCCAAAATCGCGGCCGAAATCGCTGAGCGCATTGGTATTCCCGCCGTAGTAGCCGAAATCGTGGCCGGCGTAATTGTGGGCCCATCAGTACTTGGCTTTGTTGGTCCTAACGAAACTCTCGCGGTGCTCGCCGAAATTGGCGTAATTCTTTTATTGCTGCAAGTTGGGCTCGAAATAGATCTTCGTGATCTGGGCAAGGTGGGGCGGGCCTCATTTGGAGTCGCGGTTATCGGGATTGTGGTGCCGATGGCGACCGGTTTCGCGGTGGCCGAAGCATTTTCTTTCGGTACCAACACCGCGCTTTTCTTAGGTGCAACACTGGCGGCCACCAGCGTGGGGATAACGGCCCGAGTATTCAGCGATCTGCGGGCGCTAACCACAATCGAATCGCGCACCGTGTTGGGAGCGGCCGTAATCGACGATGTAATGGGGTTGGTAATCCTCACCGTGGTGGTACGGGTAGTATCCGAAGGATCGATATCAATCGGCAGTCTGCTCGGAATCATTGGTATCGCGGTGGGATTTTTAGTAGCAGCGACCGCGTTGGGCTTCTGGCTCGCGCCACCCGCGTTTGAATGGATACAACGGCGGGCCCGCACGGCGGGAACTCTGGTGGCGTTGGCGTTGGCATTTACATTAGGACTAGTCGAGTTGGCTACTGCCGCACAGCTCGGTCCGATAGTGGGCGCGTTCGTTGCGGGAGTGGTTTTGTCGCGCAGCAAGGTAAAAGAACGCGTGGAACGCGAGTTGGCTCCCGTAGGTCATCTGTTTATTCCGGTATTTTTTCTTCAGATCGGAGTCGCAATAGATGTGAGCTCGTTCACTTCGCTACGAGCATTAGAAATAGGCGGAGCACTTTTTGTCGTGGCGGTGCTGGGAAAGCTAGTGGCCAGTATCGGTATGGGGCGAGCGCCCGGGGACAAGCTCTTGGTCGGGCTCGGCATGATTCCACGCGGCGAAGTGGGGTTGATCTTTGCCACTATCGGAATCGAGCAGGGAGTGTTTGGACCTGACCTTTACGCCGCGGTTCTGATGGTGGTATTGGCCACCACCTTGCTTTCCCCTCCATTATTACGCATTCGATTAGGGCAACTACAAGCGCGGCGAATCCCTGACGCCACCGGCGAAGTTGAGCCCCGCGAAGGCTGGCTACATTTACACGCCGGCGTAATTGAATTGACGGCGCGGCCTCCTGATGCTCGGGCCTTAGCGGTTAGCCTCGATGCTGCTCGGCACCTAGGAGAAGACACTCGCCCGGGTTCTGATCTGCTCAACTGGTTAGGAAATTTGGGTGATACCCAATTGGTATGGGACGAATCGTCTACTAGACATTTCATTACCGTGCTTAAACGCGGGTCGTTACGAGCCTGGCGATTTCTTGAGACCACCGGCATGCTTCAACGTGCGCTTCCCGAACTGGCTGATTCAATCAATAGCCGACAGGCCGACCCGTTTGTTTTGGATCCTGCGCATGTGCTCACCTTTGCTCTCGTTGGGCAATTGCAAGCAGCAATAGCCAATGACGGTGAGGTGGCCGTCGAACACGATCATATTGTTCATCCCGAATGGTTGGTGCTAGCGGCATTAATTATCGATGTAGTTGGTATTGAAGCTGAGCCGGAGGGAGTGGCGCGCTCATTGGTTAATCGGCTCGACTTAGGCACCGCGGCCGAAGAAGAGATTATGTTGCTCGTGGGTAGTTCGGATTTGTTGCGATCCGCCGCTTCGCATCTCGATGGTCAGTCGGAGACGCGGGTATTGCAAATAGCGAGCTATCTCGAAACTGCCGAGCGGGCGCGTGCGCTCTACATACTGGAAGTTGCCGACGGCGTGGTGAGGGAATCAGACCGCGAGCGTCTCGACTCTTTGTTCGATCTCGTATTAGCCGTCATCACCCAACCTCAGTAGCGGGAGTCGACCTCGCCGCGAGCTAGCCGGCGTGGTCGGTGATGGTTTGCACCATCACCACTTCGACTTTTGAAACTCGCCGGGGGCCCGCGAACTCCACTGTGTCGCCGATAGCAGCCCCGATCAAAACTTGGCCGAGCGGAGAAGAGGCTGAGAGCACTTCGAGCGTTTCGTGGCGTTCCTCGATCGACCCCACTAGATAAACCGCGGTTTCACTGCTGCCGTCCATGCGGATCTCCACCACACTTCCGGGTCCTACTGAGCCGGTCGCGGCATTTTCTACAATGGCGGAGTTTTTGAGCATGGCGTCGAGGTGGCGTACTCGAGCTTCGTTGAGACCTTGTTCATTTTTGGCCGCGTCGAAGTCGGCGTTTTCACGAATGTCGCCGTGTTCACGCGCCCGTTCGATCCACAACGAAATCTCTTGCCGGCGACCTTCACTGCGCCACGCGAGCTCTTCACTCAAGCGCTCGTGGGCATCAGCGGATAGATGTATTTCGTCCATAGGGGTTTCATTCTACTGGTGCTAGCGACGCTATTTCCTTAGGGTTTTCTCGCCCCCCAATATCCGTTGCTGGTAGGCAATTTAATGGCAATCTGTCCGCTAATCGTTTGACCAGCCCGAGCAGGGCTGCGAGACTGGAGGCGTGACTTCAACTCGAGTAATCGTAATTCTCTAAGCGAGCGCCCATCTGGCGCTTGCTTTCGACCGTCCACTTTGGTGGGCGGTTTTTTATGTTCCCAGAACCCAGAACCCAGCCCGATCGGAAAGGAGCTCGACCATGAACTACCGCATTGGCGTAATTGGCGGCGACGGCATTGGTCCCGAAGTGACAGCCGAGGCGCTCAAGGTCCTCGATGCGGTTGGATTTGATTACACGCCAGTGGTATTCGATTTGGGCGGGTCGCGTTATTTACGCGACGGCGAAATTTTGCCGGCCGCCGACTTGACCGCAATCCGAACCTGCGACGCGGTATTACTCGGTGCGGTCGGTACTCCCGATGTCCCGCCCGGAATCATCGAGCGCGGTCTGCTGCTGCGCTTGCGTTTCGAGCTCGATCTCTTTGCCAATGTTCGGCCTTTCGTGGCGCCCGCATCGGTTTACAACGACGGCGTCGACATGATCGTCGTGCGCGAAAATACCGAAGGTACTTACGCGGGTGAAGGGGGATTTCTGCGCCACGGTACTGAATACGAAGTGGCAACCCAAGGGTCAATCAATACTCGCCACGGGGTTGAGCGTTGTATTCGTTACGCGTTCGAGCTCGCGTCGGCTCGCCCGCGCAATCATGTCACCTTGGTTCATAAGACCAATGTTCTTACTTTTGCTGGTGATCTTTGGCAACGTACCTTCGATGAAGTGGCCACTGAATATCCCGACGCGGGAACGGCTTATAACCATGTCGACGCGGCGTGTATTTATTTTGTGCAGGATCCGAGCCGCTACGACGTGATCGTGACCGACAATCTTTTTGGCGACATCATTACCGACCTCGGCGGAGCCATCAGTGGTGGCGTGGGGCGGGCGGCTTCGGCCAATCTCAACGCGGCGCGCTCCGGACCGTCGTTGTTTGAGCCGGTCCACGGTTCGGCGCCCGACATCACCGGCACCGGCACCGCCGACCCCCGAGCGGCGATAATTTCCGCGGCCATGATGCTCGACTTCCTCGGAGAAACTGTTGCGGCCGAACGAATTCAAACGACGGTCGCGGGTGCTGATGATGTAGTCGGATCAACCTCGGTGGTGGGCGATGCCATTGCCGAACGAGTGCAGTCGTAAGTTATTAAAACGAATCAAACGAGAATTAGGAGAGCACGATGCCTATAGAGGCGACGAAGAAAATTTGGATGGACGGCAAGCTCGTCGATTGGGACGACGCGCGCATTCACGTTCTGACCCACACTCTTCACTACGGCACCGGCGTGTTTGAGGGGATCCGGGCCTATCCCACCGATAAGGGACCGGCAGTTTTTCGCCTTACCGATCATATGAGCAGGTTGCACGACTCGGCCATGTTGTTACACATGGAGATTCCCTACTCGGTGGAAGAGTTGGTCGCGGCCACGCTCGAGACCATTCGGGCTAATGATGTGGAATCGTGTTACATCCGTCCAATCGCTTACCTCGGTTACGGCGAGATGGGACTCAACCCGCTGCTGTGTGAGGTCAATGTTTCGATCGCGCTCTGGCCGTGGGGTGCTTACCTCGGTGATGAAGGTTTGGCTTCCGGCGTGCGGGTGAAGATTTCTAGTTGGCGACGCATGGATCCCAATGTGAATCCGGTGGCGGCCAAAGGAACCGGTATTTACGTTAACTCGAGTTTGGCCAAAGTGGAGGCGCTGAAAGCGGGCTACGACGAAGCGATTCTTCTTAACTCGGCGGGCAACGTGGCCGAGGCGACCGGCGAAAATATTTTCGTGGTCAAAAAAGGAATCCTCTATACCCCTCCGCTTTCGTCGGGTGCTCTTGATGGCCTCACTCGCGATTCAGTGATTACGATAGCGCGCGATTTTGGTTACGAAGTACGCGAGCAAACTCTGTTGCGTACCGACCTCTATCTCGCCGACGAAATGTTCTTGTGCGGAACCGCAGCCGAAGTGGTACCGATCCGCGAGGTCGACGACCGCGTCATTGGCGATCCGGGCGAGATCACCCGGCGGATCCAGGAAACTTACTTCGCCGCGGCCCACGGCAAGATAGATAAATACTCCCATTGGCTGGAATATGCCAATGGCTAAAAGGGTTTCCGCCGACCAACCGGCGACCGCGCGCAAGGTCGAAATCTACGACACCACTTTGCGTGACGGTTCGCAACTAGAGGGAATTTCACTCACGGTCGACGACAAATTTCGAATCGCCGAGCAACTCGATTGGCTGGGTGTTGATTACATCGAAGCGGGATGGCCGGGCGCGAACCCGAAGGATGATGAAGTTTTTCGGCGGGCCGCGTCTGAGCTCAAACTCGAAGTGAGCACCCTGGTGGCGTTTGGATCCACTCGTCGTCCCGCCGGGCGAGTTGATTCCGACGACACTCTGCGCCATCTAGTGGAAGCTGGTACCAGCACGGTGTGCATCGTGGGCAAATGTTGGGATTATCACGTAACGGAAACTCTCGGCATCACGCTCGACGAGGGGGCCGCGATGGTGAGTGAGTCGGTGGCGTTTTTGCGCGCCCAAGGTCTCGATGTTTTGTTCGACGCCGAACATTTTTTTGATGGCTACCGAAACAATCCTGAGTTTTCGTTGCGGGTTCTTGAAGACGCGGCTACTGCGGGCGCGTCACGCCTCGTGTTGTGCGACACTAACGGCGGAACTCTTCCTCACGAAGTCGAAGCTATGGTTGCTTCGGTCGTTGATTACTTTAAGCCCGACCAAACTGTTGGTAACGGACTCGGAGTGGCGGTGCATTTTCACGATGATGCCGGCACCGGAGTGGCGAACGCCCTCGCCGGAGTGCGGGCGGGCGCGATGCAGGTTCAAGGCACGATCAACGGCTACGGCGAGCGCACCGGTAACTGCAATCTGGTGAGCATTATCCCGAACCTTTCGCTCAAAATGGGCATAACCACTATTCCCGCCGACCGAATGGAACGCCTCACGCCGGTGGCTCACCATGTGGCCGAGTTGGTCAATATGACTCTATTTCCGCAGGCGCCTTATGTCGGCGAATCAGCCTTTGCCCATAAGGCGGGACTGCATACCAGCGCCATTTCTAAACGGTCCGACGCTTACGAGCACGTCAATCCCGAGGCGGTAGGAAACGGCACCCGCTTTGTCGTTTCTGAACTGGCGGGTAAATCAACCGTGGTCCTCAAGGCTCAAGAAATCGGGATTGAACTCGACGGACCCCAAGTGAGTGAAGTAGTCGACACACTCAAGCGCATGGAGCACGAAGGTTTTCACTTTGAGGTGGCCGACGCATCGCTCGAATTGCTTATGCGTCGTGTCGGCGGTTGGGAACAGAATTATTTTTCGGTTGAATCCTTCCGAGTGGTCACCGACGATGTGGTTGAGGGAACCGGTAGCGAAGATGTGGTGAGCACCGAAGCCACTATCCGACTTACGGTTGGCACCGATCGGCGTATCGCTACGACCGAAGGCAACGGTCCGGTAAACGCGCTCGACACCGCGCTGCGTAGCGCTCTGGGCGATGAGTTTCCCGCTCTCAAAGGCGTTCACCTCACCGACTACAAGGTGCGGGTCCTCGATACCGGCAAAGGCACCGGAGCGGTTACCCGAGTGCTCATCGACACCACCGACGGTTCGCGCACCTGGACCACCATTGGCGTGAGCGAGAACATCATCGAAGCATCGTGGCAGGCCCTCTACGATTCGTTAGTGTTTGCACTGTTGCGTTACGACCTGCGCACCAACTGAGACTGGAGCCCCCTTTGTCCACCGATCCGTTTGTCATCGCCGACCTCACCGATGCGCCCCGCCAAGCCCAAAACCTCGCCCCTGGAGTTTCGCTACCGGCGGCGCGGACCGGAGTAGGTGTTCGTCCCGGCGCGGTCGAGGGGCCGTGGCCTACCGGTCCGGGCTTCGGTTCGCCTGGCCCCAACATCGGCTTTGCTTTCACTTTGGTCCAGCGGGCGCGTGATCGTTTCGCGCTTGCGGTCCGCGAACACACCGCCGACGCTTACGCGTTAGTGGCCGCCCTCGCCATGAAGCGAGCCTCGTCTTTTGGTCGAGCTCCGGTCGTTGATGATGTGAGTTGTGGACTAGTCGTGCTGGGCTACGAGGGCCCAACCGCCGAGAGTTTCGTGGAATGGCGACTGCTCATCGGCGCCGACGCGGCCCACGACTACATCCGAGTGCAGGCGGTATGCGACGCAGTAGCCATCGACGACCTACGGCAATCGCCGGCCCGACTGGTCGAGCAGATCGAGACGATCCACGAACGGCTACGCACGAACTTGGTAACGACTCTCTCGTAGACTCAATAATTATGGAAGCTGCGCCCGCGAGTCCGGTGCGCGTTCGATTTTCGCCCACCCCATCAGGTTCGTTGCATGTGGGTTCGGCTCGTACCGCGTTGTTCAATTATTTATTTGCCCGTCATCACGGCGGCGTGTTTATCTTGCGTATCGAAGACACCGACCAATCGCGTTCGCGCGACGAATGGGCGCGCAGTATCGAAGCCGCGCTCAACTGGCTTGGACTCAACTACGACGAAGGTCCGATTTTCCAGAGTCAACGAACTGAGGAATATCGTGCTGCGGCCGCCGAATTGCTCGAGCGAGGTTTGGCTTATGAGTGCTACTGCACCGAAGCCGAGCTCAAGGCTCGCACCGAAGCGGCCCAAAAGGCTGAGCAAACTCCTGGTTACGACGGCCACTGTCGCGACCTGACCGACTCGATTCGAGCCACCGAAAAAGCCGCGGGCAAAACTCCGTCGATCCGATTTCGAACTCCCGACACCGGCGTGAGTCGTTTCACCGACGCCATACGCGGCGAAGTGAGGGTGGAGTGGTCGAGCGTCCCCGACTTCGTGATTGTGCGAGCCGATGGCAACCCGCTGTTTTTTCTCGCCAATGCAGTAGACGATTTAGCGATGAATATCACCCACGTGATCAGAGGCGAGGACCTCATCGATTCGACTCATCGGGTGCTGGCGTTGCGGGCTGCGATTACCGACACGCCACCACCCGTGTACGCCCACCTGCCGCTGATTTTAGGTACCGACCGCGCCAAACTTTCGAAGCGACACGGCGCGGTGGCGCTTGAAGAGTTTCGCGATGCGGGCTATCTACCCGAAGCGGTGGCTAACTATCTCGCGTTGTTGGGATGGTCGCCCAAGGACGGACGCGAAATAATGGACCTCGCCGCCGTGGTGGCTGAGTTTGGTCTCGACGGTGTGACTCACGCCGCCGCGGCCTTCGATCACGACAAACTTGACTGGGCCAACGGTGAGTGGATTCGCAGGCTCACTCCGGCCGAGTTGGAAGTTCGCCTGCGCCCGCTGGCCGACGCTCGTTTTGGTGCTCGGCTCGACCCCGAAATATTTCGCGCCGCGGTCGCCCTCGGTCAAGAACGGGCGGTCACCTTGGTGGAGTTGCTGGCCCAGATGGACTTTCTCTTTGCCGCCGACGAGTTTGTTGTCGACGCCGACGCCAGGGCCAAGATTGTCGCCACCGAAAACGCCGGCGCGGTGTTTGGGTTAGTAGCCCAGCATCTTGCCCACTGCGAGTGGACCACCGAGGGTGTCGATCTGCGCGCGCCCCTTAATGAAGCGGGGTTCAAAGTGCGCAAAGTCATGCCGGCGATCTACTCGGCAGTAGAGGGGAGACCTTCCGGACTACCGCTGTTTGATTCGCTCGTGCTTCTCGGTCGTGAGGTGAGCATCGCGCGAATCAACGCGGCGCAGACGCGGTTGACAGAGTCGGCCTGACCTTGGCTCGCCGCCGCGGGTTGCACATAGCGTTGGCGAGTCTGGCCGTAGTCGGCGCGCTGATCGCGATCTACTTCGTCATCACGGTGGTCCAGGTTTGGCGGGTAGCTGAATCTGATGACCGTTCGACCTCGCAGGCGATCGTGGTGCTCGGCGCCGCGCAGTACGACGGTCGACCCAGCCCGGTGTTCCAATCTCGTCTCGACCACGCGCTCGATCTCTGGAAGGCCGGGGTGGCGCCCATCATCGTGGTCACCGGCGGCAAGCAGCTCGGCGATCGTTTCACTGAATCGAGTTCGGGCGCCAACTATTTACTAGAGCGCGGAGTTCCCGATACCGCGATCTTGCGCGAGACCACCAGTCGCAACTCGTGGGAGTCGTTAGCGGCCGCGTCGATATTTCTAAAGGCCGACGGCATCACGCGCGTGACTCTGGTCTCCGATCCGTTCCACATGCTGCGCACCCAACTCATCGCTGAAGATTTGGGCTTAAGTGCCATTACTTCGCCGACGGACTCCAGCCCAATATCTGGTCTCGATGAGTTTTGGCAATATTTATCCGAATCCGCTCGCGTTAGTCTTGGCCGTATTTTTGGATTCGATGTGGTGGCGCGTGCAACCCGCACCGGCGTTACGCTCACCCGAAGCTCGAGCCGGTAGCGGGGTGAATCGATGCGACTAAGATTATTAAACCTTCGGGGGTGGTGTAATCGGTAACACAGCAGGTTCTGATCCTGTCGTTGGGGGTTCGAGTCCTCCCCCCCGAGCGCACAATGGCCCCGTCGTCCAGTGGCCTAGGACGCCGCCCTCTCAAGGCGGAAACGGCAGTTCGAATCTGCTCGGGGCTGCTAGTCAGGTTCAAGAAATATTAAAAATTTATCTAACGGATCGCGCCGTCCTGCCGAAAATAATCCGAAAATAATCCGAAAATAATCCGAAAATAATCCGAAAATAATCCGAAAATAATCCGAAAATAATCCGAAAATAATCCGAAAATAATCCGAAAATAATCTTGGGATCAATGAACTATTCCTAATTTATTTCCTAGATTCACTGAGGATTCACCGACGATTCACCGATTAATTAATAATCGCAAAATCTCTTTTAGATATTGTATTTATTGACTTTTTATTACATCTAACCACTACCGGTAGTAGTTAGATGTCGTCGTTGATCACCCTCGATTTAATAAAAAAAAGAAAATAATCGCGCTTTTTTCGAAAAATATTTCTTAATATTTTATGGCGGAAATCCACCACTTTTACTGTTTTATGGTTTACCGTTTCATCTAGCAAATACCGCTTAGTTATTTATGAACGGTAATGCTGGCAATAATTAATAAATAAAAGTAAAATAAAAAGGAGGAGATGCCGAAAGTAATTTGACTGAACACACTGGCGTTAGCGGAATCAAAACCGCTATGCTTGACATGTTCACGAAATTGCATTCGACTCTCATTCGAGCCCATCCGTACTCTGATCGCCGACCCTGGAGGCACGCCGTGAACAAGGCAGAACTAATCGACAAGATTGCTGAAGAAGCTGGCCTCTCGAAGGCCGATGCTGACCGAGCACTGAAAGCATTCACCGACACGGTCGTTGCGGCCGTAGCGGTGGACGACACTGTTGCTCTTCCGGGATTCGGGAAATTCTCCCGCACCCAACGCAAAGCTCGCGAGGGCCGTAACCCTCGTACCGGCGAACCGGTGCACATTAATGCATCGAAAGCTGTCAAGTTCTCAGTAGCAGCCGACTTCAAGAAGAAGGTGAACATCTGAGATCGAACTGCTGGTTCCAGTAGTTTCGAGTCCTAAAACCATAAAAGGAAGGTGGTGACCGTGCCTCCGGCAAAACGACGCACTACTAAGAAGAGGGCGGCGAAGAAAACCGTCGCCCGCAAGCCGGCCAAACGTCGGAAAAAGCGGACTACAGCTAAGAAAGCTGCCCCGGCCAAACGTCGGAGGAAGCGGACTACAGCTAAGAAAGCTGCTCCGGCCAAACGTCGTAAGAAGAAGACTGCTAAGAAAGCTGCTCCGGCCAAACGTCGCAAAAAGCGGACTGCTAAGAAAGCAGCTCCGGCCAAGCGTCGCAAAAAGCGGACTGCTAAGAAAGCAGCTCCGGCCAAGCGTCGCAAAAAGCGGACTGCTAAGAAAGCAGCTCCGGCCAAGCGTCGCAAAAAGCGGACTGCTAAGAAAGCAGCTCCGGCCAAGCGTCGCAAAAAGCGGACTGCTAAGAAAGCAGCTCCGGCCAAGCGTCGCAAAAAGCGGACTGCCAAGAAGAAGGCAGCTCCGGCCAAGCGTCGCAAAAAGCGTAGCTAACTTAAGAATAAAGCGTTCGGTAGAGGGAGTCCCTTCGGGGGCTCCCTCTCTCCGCGTCCGGATTAATTAATCCTGATCAATTAATCCGGATCAATCAGGATTAGAGGCCCGAAAAATCTCGAGGTCATCAGGAGTATCAATGTCGAAGGCTAAATCCGGTCGGCGCACAACTCGCAAACCGAGACCGAGGCTGCGAACTTCGCTACCGTGACGGCGAAATGATCCGGGTCCGTAAGCAAAGTTAAACGGCGCGCTCACGGGTACCGAGCAAATATTGGTGCCGTCGTCGCGGTGACACGGAACCAGAGTTACGATTGGTTGAGATCGGTCTCGTCCGAGGGCGGCGAGATCGGTGGCATTCGGAAGGTCGCCGTGGGCCACGATGACTCGTTCACTGCCTTGAGCAGCCCAGAAATCTCGACCGGCCGCCGCGGCCCCATTGAGACCAGAATCGGGGTCCTTGATCACGGTTAGCGACGCGGCTTGAGCCCATTTCTCCACCTCGGGAGCACTGGTGACGATAGCTACGGGGAGCGAACCGGCCGCGGCTACTACTCGCTCAGCCAGTTGCTGCATGAATTGAGCGCGGGGGCCTTCGTCCATGGTTTCGGATAAGCGAACTTTGGCCGCCATAAAAGATCGGATTGGAATGACTACACCGACCGCGTTGCTGGGGATCACGTATCGCCTCGGATCAGCACGGGATGGCAAAACGGTTCGGAGAGCCTCATGGGCTACGTATGCTAACGGCATGACGCGAGTAGCGGTTTTAGGGGCGGGATCATGGGGAACCACGGTCGCCAATTTGATAGCGGGCTCATCCGTAACCGAGATATGGGCCCGCAACCCCGAGATCGCCCAAGAGATCAAGCGCGATCATTCCAACTCGCGCTATCTACCCGGAATCGATCTAAATTCCGAGTTGGGTGCCAGCAGCGATTTGGCTGAGGTGGTGGCGGACGCATCGGCAGTAGTCGTGGGCGTGCCCTCATTCGGATTGCGAATGGTGGTGGCACAACTTTCTGGGTTGATCGCACCAACCGTGCCGATTGTGAGTTTGACCAAAGGCCTCGAAGCCCGAACCCACTTGCGAATGAGTGAAGTCATCCAAACTGAGTTGCCCAAGCATCACCTCGATCAGATCGGCGTGCTCACGGGTCCCAATCTGGCCGGTGAAGTAGCCGAAGGCCAGCCGACCGCGTCGGTTATCGCGCTGGCCGACGAAACTTCGGCGGTATTTGTTCAAGAGTTACTAATGACCGATCGCTTTCGGGTCTATACCAACTACGACGTAGTGGGTTGTGAGATAGCGGGCGTAGTCAAAAATATCGTGGCTATCGCGGTCGGTATCGCGGTCGGACTCGATTACGGCGATAACGCCCGGGCCGCACTCATGACCCGCGGACTGGCCGAAATGGCTCGCCTGGGTGCCGCTCTGGGAGGCGAACCGCTTACTTTCGCGGGGCTGGCGGGCATGGGCGACCTCATTGCCACCTGTTCGAGTGAACGCAGTCGCAATCGACGGGTGGGAGTGGAGTTGGGGCGAGGCCGCAATATCGACGAAATCGTGGCCGCAATGACCATGGTGGCCGAAGGGGTCAACAGTACGCCGGCGGTACTGGAGTTAGCCGCCAGCCTGAAGGTAGATACGCCGATTGTGGCCAATGTGGCCGCCGTACTCGCGGGCGAATTGCGGGTTGCCGAACTCGTCCCCGCGCTAATGAGTCGGCAGGCCCGCGCCGAATGATTCGTATCGGTACGGTCGGCGGTCGCGCCAGCGCAATGGTTGACGATCGAGGGGCTCTCTACGGTGAACAATTGGGCTGGCACCTTGATTGGTGGATCGGCGCCGACGACCGGTGGCGGGTACCGGCTCGCGAAACCGGAGTGCGCCAGAGTCGAGTGGGCGATGGTCCGATCGTGCGCACTTCGGTACGGATTCCCAGCGGCGACGCGATACAAACCGTGTACGCAGTGCGTGCTCATAGCGAACTGGCGGTATGGGAAATAGAAAACGATTCACCGGCCGCGTTCGTAATAGCCGCAGTGGTGAATGGAGCCCGCGCGGTAAGCGGAGTCGACACCACGGTCCTTGTCGATCGGCGCGTCGGGCTGATGACTAGTCGGCCCGCGTCGCGCTGGGCGGTCGGAAGCGCGAGTGAGGTTGATATCGAAGTGTGCGGTGGATCAGCTCGCACCGGCAACTTCCCGTCGACTACCGATCGAAGTGGACGGATCACGGCCGCATTTCTATTTCCGGTCGCGCACCGCACGCGATTCCGGATGGCGATCTCGCTCACCGGCTCCGAGCGAGTTATTCCTGATCTCGATCTTGCCGCGTTGCCCGACCCCGATACGGTGGCGCGGGGGTGGGCTGGACACCTAGCCCACGGGATGCGAGTCGAACTTCCCGACCGCGCGCTAATGGCTGCTCTGCGAGCCGCTCAGGCTAACGGATTGCTTGAATCGGCGCGGCGCCGGCCGACCCCAGAGACAGTGGCCGCGCTCGAAGATTGGGGTTTCGATACCGCGGCGGCCATCGCCTGGGACCACCTTTCGACTCGTGCCCGTCGTCAGTCGCGCCGCGCCGCCGCTCCACCCACCGACTGGTCGGCTCTTGCCACCGACTCGGCCACGCTGTTACGCCAAGTGCGCCAATTGCTGGTGGCGGATCGGCTTGAAGGAGATAATCGTATCGATGTGTTGAGCGCGTGGCCAGCCGAGTGGCGAGGTCAAGGGGTTGAGGTGCACGACGCGCCTACTCGCTTCGGACCAGTGTCGTTCGCGGTGCGGTGGCACGGTGCTCGTCCGGCGTTATTTTGGGATATTCCCGCGGGAGTTGAATTGCGGGCACCGGGACTCGACTCTAATTTTGTAACTACCGAAACTAAGGGTGAGGCGTTGCTTGAGGTCTAACCCCTAGCGAGCCGGACAGTAAGAATCTCGTGGGGGGCGAGCGCGCGCGTGCCGGTGAATTCGCCTACTTCGTTTCCCCGTAGGTCGATTACTTTTCCTTTCCCCTCGGTCTCGCCTCGATCGTCAATATTTTGGATTATGCGCAACTCGCGGGGTTCAGTAGCGGGATTGAATACTCGCACTACTAGTGCCTCGCGAATTCGAGTGACCGCGGAAACTTCCGCGCCTTCGATTCGAAGTGGAGGCGCGGAAGTGATGGAGCTATTAGCGCCCCGGCCACGGGTGCGTTCGAGGGGCACCAAAAACTCATCGGCCGCGCCGTAGAGGTCGGCCGTACGCCAGTCGCCAAGGTGGGGCAAAATGGCGTAATCAATAGCCAATGTCCCGATCATCTGGGGTCCAGTCAATGGGGTAAGCGGTCCCGCGGGGTTGGGGCGAAACGCGGCATCGGCACGCGATAAATAACCAGTGGCCCGCAACAAGGTGAGGGCGAGTTCGGTTCCCGCGCCGCGGGCATCGGTCAGTACCTCGTATTCCAACAACCCATCGTGGATAATCGCGCAGCCAACCGATCCGTCAGAACAGTCAACGAAGCGCCGAGATACGAATGTCGGCAGTCCCAGCTCACTCGGTCCGCCTTGGGCTTCAAGCTCGCGCCGCACCACAGTAAACGCGCACTCGGCGTGCGAATGCGTAACTGGTGCCGGCAAGGGCAGGTGAGCACGCAGCCGATGGTCGCGAGCACGGTTATCTATTTCGACGTGTAGGCGAACAAACCGCTCGTTGTGTCGGAGTTCGACCGTCGTTTCTATTTTTTGCTCAATCATTTCTTCGCCGCGCTGCGAACAAAGGTGCTCATCGCCAATAGCGGCCGCGGGAATCGCGCTAACGGTAGTAATGAGTAGTCGGGCTCGCACCGGTCCTGATTCCACGAGTTTGATTTCAACCGCTACGGGGTGGTCAATGGTGTGATCAACAGTTGGGGGTGAGTAGTTGTAGGTGTCGCCGCCATCACCACCGTCGACGAGTCGATGCGCATCGGTGATAGTTACGCCCTCGGGGGTAGTGATGGTGAGTCGGCCAGTGGTGGTGTCGGCAGTCACGGTAAGGTTTGCGTTGGCGAGAGTGGTGTCGGTGGTGTGAATAACGTCCGCAACCAGATCCGCAACCACATCCGCATCTGGGGAAAGGTTAGGAGCGACTCCTTCAACAGCAGTAAGGCTTAGCCAGCCGTATCCCGCCACCGGCGGCGTTGCCACCAGCAGTTTGCGAACCGGCGAATCAATTTGCCGGATACGCAAAGTAGCCCCTTCGCCACCTCGGGCTAGGAGTTCGTCGCGCCAAGGTTCGAGATCGACAGGTTCGGCGTTGGGCGCGACCGCGTGAAAAGTGTATTCCCAGTCGTTTGGCCCCACCGCGAGCGAAGTGACTGATCCGATCTTTACGCCGGCAAACTCTGGTCCGCGAATCATGTCGAGAACCCATCGAATTTTTTGACCGACCACCAGAGTGGAGAAACCTACTCGGTCGTAGTTCCCGTCTTCGAGAATTTGAGTTAGGCCGATGATGCCGTCGGGAGTAACGAAGTGAACCGGCCCTTGGCCGGGTACCCGCACTTCCAGTAGCCCACCGCGGGTTCGGGCCGTGGGATTTATCACTACGGTTGCGCCCGCCGGTGCTTCTGCTCGATCGGCAATGCAGTGGCGAGCTTCATCAACTAGCGCATCACCAATCTGGCGCGCTTCTTGGTATCGGACCATCACCGCATCGACCACTTCGTCACTGCTGCACGCGCACGACGAATCGTGCGCGCTATTAAGCACGAGAATTTTCCACGCGATGGCTAATAGCGAATCGGGATAGTTTTCGGGCGCGCGGTAGAGCGCGTTGAGCGGTTCGGCTCGGCGTTCAAGCGCCCGCTCGGCCTGGGCCGCGGCGCGGTGAACATCGACCCGATTCGACGCCACCCCCATGAGCACATTGGCCCGCGCCCCTGAACGCAATTCGCCCGACCAGACCGCCAGATCGGCTCGGGGTTGCTGGGCGAGGTAATCGGGCAGAGTTGTTATCGAGAAACGGTAATTAGCCTGACGAGAGTTAGCTTGGGCCACGATGTCGCCGAGACTGCGTTGAGGCAGTTGATGGTCGGTGCCGTTCATCAACAGCATCCCTCCGCCGTTGAGTCGGGCCGATCCGAGCTCTTGTTCGTAACCGTGGGCACGCGCGATCAACCCGTCGGCATCAGTGGGCAGATCGCGCCCGTTCGAATACGAACCGATGAGATACTCGGCTCGCACTCGTGATCCGTTAGGCGCTTCCCACCAGAACGCGGTCTGGTCTATTTCGTAAGGCACTCCCCGCCAAACGATCGCGTCGTTGAGCCCAGCGAGGGTGAGTATCTGCGGCATTTGCGCGACATGGCCGAACATGTCGGGGAGATAACCCGCTTCCATTAATCCACCGAGTTCACTCGCGCGCGCGATGCCGAACTGCAAATTACGCACCAGGGTTTCTCCCGACACCATGTACTCGTCCATCAGGATCATCCACGGACCCACCTGCAGTCGTCCCGCCCGCGCCAATTTCTTGATGCGGTCAGCAGCTTCGGGTCGCACCGCGAGGTAATCGTCGATGACGGCGGTTTGTCCATCAAGGAGAAACCGTTCGTAACTCGGATCATTTTCGAGCAGATCGAGCAGACCGTCCAGTAATCCCACCAGCCGCACTCGGAATGTTTGAAACGGCAAGTACCACTCACGGTCCCAGTGGGTGTGCGGCACGATTCCGACCGCAATTTCTTGGTTGGCCGGATTAATCACGTTCGCAGCCTAGAAGCCGCCGGCGGGGCTTTCGACCCCAGCAAGGACAAAGTGTTGGCTTCGGGTGGCGCGCCTACGGGCGAACCACCCGCTACCGTCATTTCATGGACCCGACGCTACGACTAGAGCGCCGATGCTGGGCCGCCGGCGATCAGATTGTCGTTGGTATTGATGAAGTCGGTCGCGGTTCGTGGGCCGGGCCGGTCACCGTGGCCGCAGTAGTGCCGGCGCCCGAACATCTCGCGGGCGTGCGTGACTCCAAAGCCATTACTCGCTCCAAGCGGCCGGCGGTCGCCGCCGATGTGCGGGCTTGGGCTCAAGCAATAGGAGTGGGCCACGCCTCAGCTTCCGAGTGCGACGAATGGGGCATGACCGAAGCATTGCGTATTGCCGCTATGCGCGCGTTAGCCGAGATCGAAGAGCAAGGTTTGATCGTCGACCGAATTATTCTCGACGGCTCGCATAATTATCTGGGACTAGGCGATCGGGTTATCACGGTGGTTAAGGGCGACACCTCGGTGTTGGCGGTGGCGGCCGCGTCGTGCGTAGCCAAGGTTGTGCGCGACGACATCATGACGATAGCGGCTGAAAGTTTTCCGCCTTACGGTTTCGAATCCAATGTGGGTTATCCCGCGCCGGTCCACAAAGTAGCGCTCGCGGGCTACGGCCCCAGCGCCATTCACCGCCGGTCGTGGGTATTCATGGACGATCTCCCGTGGCGTAACTTAGCGCCCGCGGTAGGCCGGCTGTTGTGACGCGACGAAATATTCTCTCGATGACGCGTGCTCGGCGTAAAAGGTTCTAGTATCACTATCATGGGTCAGCCAATCTCCGTCAAGGTGCGCGCCGGTGCGGCGCCAACCGTGCGGCTGTTCACTTGTAATCGTTCAATCACCGGCATGGATACCGCCTCTTATCGATCCGCGGCCGACACGACTGGCGCCCGTCCACCCGACGTTTTGGCTCGCCGGCTCTTCGACCTCGGCGCGACCGGCGTTTCGGTGTTCTCCAGCGATGTCATCGTCGAAGCGCCCACCGAGAAATGGAACACCCTGGAGCCCGTGGTAGTTGAGGCCATTGAAAATCTCTTCGGTTTCTACGGCGACACCGCGGGTTGGTCCGACGAGGCTCTGCGTGAGCTTGGCGTAGAGCCCGCACCGCGGCCCGAACCCGCGACTTAGACCGTCTCTTTACCCTTTAATCAAAATAACCCCGCATTGGTCTTGCGGGTACGCTGTAGGAGACAACTTCCGAGTCGGTTTGCGCCGACTCTCGTATCTCTAACCGATCGTGTAGCCACCATGAATGAGCCTCCGAGTCCCGAGCAATGCTGCGCCGCCCCCGCTTCCTGCGGCGGGTTCGCGCGCTGGTCAGCGCGGATCCGACCGGTGTCCGGTCAGGTTTTGTCGCGCACTTATTGGCCATCGCCACTGGTTTAATCGCGGGTTTAACCCTCGGTTCGATTACCGGCACCCTTGAAGCACTGCCGGGTCTGCTAGTCCTCGTTCCCGCCGCCGTAGGTCTACGCGGCAATGTATTTGGTGCGCTCGGTAGCCGTCTGGGCACCCTCGTAGCCACCGGTGGTTCGTACCAAACCCGGCGGCGCACTTCAGAAGTAAATCAAAATCTGCGGGCATCAATCGGCCTATCAATTGGACTTTCTTTGTTGTTGGCGTTCGTGGCCAAGGGAATTGCCGAAGCCTTTGGGGTGCCGAACACAATTGGCATCGACGATTTTATTGTCATCTCGCTAATGGGTGGCCTTATTCCCACCTTTGTCGTGCTGGCTATCACCATGAGCGTCGCGTCACTCAGCGTTCATCGCGACTGGGATGTCGACAATGTCTCGGTTCCGGTAGTAACCGCCGCCGGTGATGTAATCACCTTGCCCAGTTTGTTTCTCGCGACACTGCTCGTGCGCGATGTTCCTAGTTGGTTTCCTAGCTTGCTTGCGGTGGTCTCAGTAATTATCGGTTTAGCATTTTTGGTAGCGGGCCTTCGTAGCGCCCTCCCATTAATTAAGCGCATCACCCGCGAGTCGATTTCGATTTTGCTTGCCGCGGGCGCAGTAAGCACACTGGCGGGAGTAACTATTCAGGCCCGCTTCACTCCGCTAATTAGCTATCCGGCTCTCCTTATCGTGGTGCCGCCCCTTCTTTCTTTGTCGGGCTCATTAGCGGGAATGTTGTCGGCTCGGGTGTCAACCAAACTGCATCTAGGTCTAGTTGATCCCGACCGGTTCGCTCTGGGTCCGGTTTCTCAAGATCTCACGATGGTCTATCTAATCGGTATTCCGATTTTTATTGTTCTCGGTTTGGCCTCTAATTTATTGGCGGCAATTTTCGGCCTCGCCAGTCCGGGTGGGTTGAAGTTGGTCGAGTTATTACTGATGGCCGGAGTTTTGGCTACCACCTTGGCCGCCACCGCGGGCTACATTGGCGCCATTGTCACTTACCGATTGGGCTGGGACCCCGACAACAACGGAATCCCGATCGTTTCGTCGGCGTCAGATTTCTTGGGTGCTATTGCCCTAATGGTATCACTCTCCGTGCTGGGTCTTACGTGATCTATCCTGATTGGAGGAAGTGATGGACGAACGATCGCCCCGTAATCTCAAAGCCATGCTCTCGGAGTCGAAAGACACCTCCGAGTTAATGGTCGATTTGGCCTACGCCGCGCTGTTTTTTTCTGATGAGCACATGGCGACCGAGGTTGACGAATTAGAGGAGCGCCTCACTGGGTTGGTGCACGAAATGCGCGAAGTCTGCGTATTGGCGGCGCGGTCTCCTCACGACGCCGAACAGATGTCGAGTGTGCTCCATGTGATCTCGGCTATCGAGCGCATGGCGAGTGCTGCCGTCGGCATCTCGGGCATCGTTACCCGCCGTTTGGGTATTCCGGCCGCGTTAGTTGCTGACCTCGCGGTAGCCGAAGAAGTTTCACACCGCGTGCGGGTGCGCGACGATTCGATTTTGGCGCAACAGTCTTTAGCCGCTATCGAACTTCCAACTAAAATTGGTATGCGGATCGTGGCTATTCGCCGCACTAAAGATTGGATTATCGATCCCGATGGCGACGAAATCTTGGTTCCCAACGATGTTCTTATCTTGCGCGGACCACCTGCGGGAATACCTGAATTACGCCAGCTAGCCGCCGCTCCCGAGTGGTTGCCGCTGAACGATGTCGAAACTCCCGCCCTCACCGACCTCGACCGCGCAGTCGATGTTCTAGTGGAAATGAAAAATGTTTCCGAAGTAGCGATTGGTCTGGCCTATTCGGCCTTGTTATTCAACGACCAAAGTTTGGCGGCCGAGGTAAACCATCTTGAAGAACGCCTCAACGAAATGCGGGAACGGCTCGAAGTCTGGGTGCTGCGCGCCGCGGCCGACCAAATAGATCCGTCGTCTTTACGGGGTCTGTTGCACTTGGGTTTTGCCGCCGAAGAAATTGGCGACGCCGCTCAGCAGATGGTGTGGTTGGTAGAGCAGCAAGAAGAGATGCATCCGATCTTGTCATTGGCGCTGGGAGAATCTGACGAAGTTATTGCTCGGATGCCGGTAGCGGCTGGATCGGATTTAGCCAACACCACCATTGGCGCGGTACAACTTGAGATGGAGACCGGCTTCTATCTATTGGCAATCAGGCGCTCGGGTCGATATGTCTACCGACCGCGCGGCCAAGTGTCGATCGTGGCCGACGACGAACTCATCGTGAGCGGCCCTGACGAAGGTCAAGCAGCGCTAGCCGCACGGTGCGGTTACGACTTGATCACCGCCGACACCGGCGAAACCGAACTTATTCTTCTGTCGAATTAAAACTTGTGACCGCTGTCGCTTCCACTACTTCGGTACCCGATAGCGGTCTTACTGCCGTTGAGGTTGCTGATCGTCTAAAACGAGGTTTGGGTAATGACTCCGGTCAACGCAGCAGCCGATCGTTAGGAGAAATACTCCGAGCCAATATTTTAACTCGGTTCAACGCCATTCTCGCCACGATGTTGGTGATTATTCTTACTGTCGGTCAACTCCAGGATGCGACTTTTGGTTTAATCCTGATCATCAACGCCGCCATAGGAATAGTCCAGGAGCTGCGGGCTAAACGCACCCTTGATCGGTTGGTAGTACTAAATGCGCCGTCGGCTCGAGTCGTTCGCGACGGAACGGTAGAAGAAATCGTCGTTAAAGCGGTGGTGCTTGACGATTTACTCGAACTACGCACCGGAGATCAGATTCCCGCCGATGCGGTAGTGCGGCGAGTCGAAGGACTCGAAGTAGATGAATCTTTGCTCACCGGAGAGTCGGATCCGATCGTTAAATCGGTTGGCGATACCGTGATGTCTGGCAGTTTCGTGAGTGCCGGTTCGGGTTCGGCTCAAGCTACGGGAGTCGGTGTCAATTCGTACGCCGCCAAGTTGACACTCGAAGCGCGCCGCTTCAAATTGGTGGAGTCGGAGATTGTCGGTTCGATTAATCGGCTATTGCGTTGGATCCAGTTTTTACTTATCCCGATCTCGATCCTTTTATTGTGGCGTCAGCTTGCCAGCCACCCAGTCGACGAAGCATTAGTGGGAGTAGTAGCCGGAGTTATTGGCATGGTTCCCGAAGGCTTAGTACTTCTAACCAGTCTGGCCTTTGGAATCGCTACCGTAACTCTGGCGCGACGCAATGTATTGGTGCAAGAACTTCCCGCGGTTGAAGTGTTGGCTCGGGTTGATACCGTTTGTTTTGATAAAACCGGAACTCTTACCGAAGGGAAAATAGTTTTCGGTTCAATAGATTTACTTGGCGACATCAGCGAAGCTGAAGTACGCGCCGCTCTTGGCGCGTTAGCCGACGACCCTAATGCCAACGAAACTTTTAAGGCGCTAGCCGTAGCGTGTCCCGCGCCGGCCTGGACTCGGAGTACGACTATTCCATTTTCATCGGGACGCAAATGGAGTGCCGCGCAATTTGTTGATTATGGTTCTTGGGTTTTTGGTGCCCCCGAGATGGTGGTTGCCGACGCCGCCAGCGCCGCTCGTCAAAAAGCCGATACTCGCGCCGCCGCGGGTGATCGAGTTTTAGTGTTAGCAAAATCTTCGACTGCCCTCGACGACCAAAAAGGATCTGCCGCGGTATTGCCCGCCGATCTAATACCAGTGGCCTTGATTATTTTTGAAGAACAAATTCGATCTGATGCGGCGGCCACGCTCAAATATTTTGCCGAACAGGGTGTCGACCTCAAGGTGATATCGGGTGATAACCCCCGCACGGTGGCGGCCGTGGCTCGACGAGTGGGCTTCCCCGATCTGACCGAGGCATTCGACGCTCGCAACCTCCCCGAAGACGAAGCGGCGTTGGCGGATGTGCTTGAGAAGAATTCAGTATTCGGACGAGTCACTCCGCACCAAAAGCGAGCCATGGTCTCGGCCCTTCAATCGCGCGGCCATGTTGTGGCTATGACTGGCGATGGGGTTAACGATGCGCTGGCACTTAAAGATGCCGATATTGGCGTGGCCATGGGTTCAGGTGCGGCGGCAACGCGCGCAGTTGCCCAGCTGGTTTTACTCGACGGAAAATTTTCAACCCTTCCCGGGGTGGTTTCGGAAGGTCGGCGAGTTATCGCCAACATCGAACGAGCCGCAAATCTTTTTGTAACCAAGACCGTCTACGCCGTATTTATAGCCGTGGTAATAGTCCTAACCGCGTGGCAGTATCCATTTTTACCGCGCCACTTAACTATTATCAGCACCTTCACTATTGGCATTCCGGGATTTTTTCTTGCTCTCGGCCCGAATGCTCGGCGCTATATCCCTGGCTTATTAGACCGCGTCATGCGATTTTGTATACCCGCGGGAGTGGTAGCAGGCGCCGCCGCGTTATCTACTTACGCCATGGCGCGCTACGAAGAAAATCTGCCCTTGGCAGAATCGCGCACCGCGGCCGCATTGGTTTTGATTGTGATTGGGTTATGGGTATTAGTGATCCTCACCCGCCCGCTCGATCGCTGGAAGGGTGTTCTGGTGGGTTCGATGGCTGGGTGCGTGGCGGTAGTGGTGTTATTTCCGCCGCTACAAAATTTCTACGCGCTCGAACCGCCGGGCTGGCAAATGTTGGGCATTAGCGCAATGATCGCCGTGGCGGGAATACTGACTATCGAGATCGGTTGGCGCGCTTCGCGCCGGTGGCCGAAACCGTCGCTAAACGACGCTGCCGATCAAGTTTCCGATCAAAGCGGTAATAGCCATAGCCAAACCGCCGCCAATTAGAACCCTTATCGCCCCGCGCGTTGGCGATGAACCCCCTAGACGACTAGCAACTGCGCCCGTCACGGTCAGCACCAAGAGCGCCGCTATCGCGGTTGCCGCGATCAGGAAATCTCCCGGGAAAATTAAAATTGCCAGCAGAGGGACCGCGGCGCCGAGTGAAAAGCTGAGAGCGGAAGCGCAGGCGGCCTGCACTGGGCGGGCAGTATTTAATTCGGTGATACCCAGTTCTTCGCGTAAATGAGTACCAATAGGATCTACTTCTTGCAGTCGAGTCGCTACTTGCTGGGCGAGATTTTCGTCGAGTCCCCGTTGCACGTATATCGCAGTGAGTTCTTCGAGCTCGCGCTCAGGTACGGTCGCTAGCTCTATTTTCTCCTTATCTATTTCCGCTTGCTCGGTATCTCGCTGGACACTGACCGAAACGAACTCACCGGTTGCCATCGACATTGCTCCGGCCACCAGTCCCGCTAACCCCGCCGTAGCGATAGCGCTAATCGACGATTTTGACGCCGCGACTCCGATAATAAGACTGGCGGTGGAAACGATTCCGTCGTTGGCTCCCAGTACCGATGCTCGCAGCCAGCCCACCCGTGAGTAGCGATGGCGTTCGCGATGGGGCAACATTAGATCCACTCTCGTCTACGAAAAAATGTGTAGATAGGAGTAGCTATCACCAAAATAATTCCGGTGGTCGCCAAAAATCCCCAGCGCCAACTCATATTGGGTTGATCTCTAAAGTTCATTCCCATTACTCCGGTAATAAGAGTTGTAATCAAAAACAGCGCACCCCACGCGGCGATCTTTTGTTGCACCAAGCTCAGACGGTTGGAAGTAAGTGCCAATTCGGCGTCGCGCAAGCCGGCAATTACATCTCGCTGACTTTCTACAAAGTCGTTAATTCGTAAAAGGTGATCCGAAACATCTTGAAAATGAATTATTGCTTGCTTGTCGATAAAGGGAACTTCCCGACGGACAATAGCTGCCACTACATCGCGCATCGGCAACGCCGAATGTCGAAATCGAATTAGAGATTTTCCGAGTACAAAAAGTTTTATCGATTGTTTCTTGCTCTCCTCGGCTGCCGCTCGCCCTGTGCTCTCGGAGGAGTCGTCAAGCAAACTTTGTTCGCAATCATCTAGCTGATCGTCGATACCGGAAGTAACCATAAAATAGCGATCGAGCAAAGTGTCGGCTATCGACCAGAGTAAAAGCCCGACGGTCGACATTGTGTGTGACGCGCGCTGGATTTCGAATACTTGACGAACTTTACCGATCGGAAACGGGTTAGCTGATTTTCGCGGCATCCTCGCCGTAAACAACCAACCGGTAGCAAACGCGATTGTTATCTCTTCGGAGTGCAGGTTGTCGTTTTCGAGAACACAGTCGAATACAGGAACTTGGTAAACGCCGCCACTGAGGGTCAGTTTGGTGCGACCACCGGTTTCCTTAATGTTGTCTCGGGTAAATTCGTCTACGGGTAAATGGTTGAGAACGGCGTCAAATTCGCGAGGGTCAGCACAATCGATCCATAACAAACCTCGACGACTGCGAAGCTTCGGCCCAATCTCGAAAAGCGAGAGGTCCTTCGGAGTCCCCCGAGTGGGAAACCATCGGACAGTTATGGTTTTGCTCGCCGTTTCGATTGGACTGGTCTCGCTACTCGGCATGCGCTTAGCCTACGAGGAACTTCGCCGGCGGGAGTACCGAAACCGATACGCTCGCAGGAGTCAAGCAACAGATGAAAATCCCAACTAGGAGGAGAACTCGCAGTGGCAATTGATACTTCAGAAATTACGACCGATAGCGAGGCCACTGCGGTCGCACTGCGAGAACAGACCCGATCTTGGCTGGCTACGGTTCTTCCCGACGGTTGGATGGCGGCCATCGAGTCGGGCGACACCGATACCTACTCAAAACTGCGTCGTGATCTCAATTACGACGACTGGTGCACGACTCTGGGGGAAGCCGGTTACGCCACTCCTACTTGGCCGGCCGAGTACGGCGCGGGTTTATCGCTTAATCCCGGCGAAGCTCGCTCGGTCAACGAAGTTCTTAATCTTTACCGCGTTCCGCGCCCGTTCAACATCATCGGAATTGGAATGGGCGGTCCCACTTTGATTACGCATGGAACCGAAGAGCAAAAAAAGAAATTGCTGCCCGGATTAGCAACCAACCAAGAAATTTGGTGCCAACTTTTCTCCGAGCCGGGTGCCGGTAGCGATGTGGCCGGTCTCGGCACTCGTGCCGTACTCGACGGCGACGAATGGATTATCAATGGCCAAAAAGTTTGGACCACACTGGCCCACATCTCGCGTTGGGGAATGTTGTTAGCCCGCACCAGCCCCGATATACCCAAGCATCGCGGCCTGTCGTATTTCATAATCGACATGCATGCACCTGGTGTCGAAGTTCGACCGCTAGTGCAAATAACTGGTGATGCCGAATTTAACGAAGTATTTATGGATAATGTCCGTATTCCCGATTCAATGCGGGTTGGCGCCGAGGGTGACGGTTGGCGGGTTGGGATTACCACGCTGATGAACGAGCGCATCGCTTTGTCGGGTGCTGGTTCGCTGGCCGGCGACGCCGCCGGTGGTAGTAGTTCAGAAAAACTAATCGCCCGCCACACTCCCGTGGCTGATGTGCGTGACCGTCAGCGGCTAGCACAACTTTTTATCGACGAGCGACTAATCAAATTCAACAACCAGCGCGCGGCCGAGCGTCGGCGCAGTGGCGGGGAAGCGGGACCCGAAGGTTCAATTACCAAACTGATGCAGGCCGAATTCAATCAGCGGCTGCAAAAAGTTGCCATTGACCTCGAAGGTGCCGGCGGCATGGCGTGGGAGGGGAGCGGCACCGAGGCGGGCACAATGGCCGGATTCATTAGCGATGTCGCCAATAACCGGTCCGACATTTCTCGCACCTTCTTGCGTGCGCAAGCCAACACTATCGAAGGTGGCACTTCAAACATCATGCGCAATATTCTCGGTGAGCGCGTGCTGGGTTTGCCTAAAGATGCCGACGGTTCGCGCGACATTCCGTGGATCGACGTTCCTAAATAGTCAAGTCGTAAAGTTTTGCCAATCAAGAAGTGCGTCCCGGGAGTAATTCGGGAGATTGATGAATCGGACACTGCGTAGGTTCTTCCGTCGTCGCCACACTCAGGTTTCTGAAATTGAATCAGCGGCTACCGACGGTTATCTCGCCCTTCTCGTGCTTGACCGAGAGATTCTTCCCGGTAAGCGTCGCTACACCATGGCCCAGTTAGCCGATCGGGCGGGTACCGATCTAACCACCGCTAAGTCGATTTGGCGGGCGGTTGGATTTCCCGATCTTCCTGAAGATCTTCCTGGATTTACCGACGACGATGTTCGGGTCACGCAAAGTTTTCTTAACACTTTGGCCACCTCCGAATTAGGTTTTACCGATCTTGATACTTCACTAACTATCACCCGAGTTTTAGGCTCTGCCCTCGCCACCGTGGCCGACGCGGTCAGTGAAACTGCGGCCGAGCGCTTTCGCCTTGCGCACAACTCGGGTATGAACGATGAAGAATTGGCAACGATGCTCGCCGATCAGTCGCAACTTGACCAATTAGTCGATCAAGTCAATTATTTATTCCGTCTGCAGCTGCGCGCGGCGTTATGGCGTCGATTGGCTTTCCCGGAGACGGGACAAGGCGGGAGCATTCCGGGCTCAATCGGATTTGTCGACCTCGTCGGTTTTACTGCGCTGTCCGAAGAAATCGGCGAGTCGGAGCTAAGTGGCTTAGTGCGCCGGTTCAACGATATGGCCTACGACACGGTGGCGCGCGCCAACGGTAGGGTAGTAAAGACCCTCGGCGACGCGGTGATGTTCGTAGCCCACGCGCCCGAGATTGTTGCCGATATCGCGACCCAGATAACTACTAAATCGATGACTGATCCATCGCTTCCCAACGCTCGGGCGGGAATAGCCGAGGGAGCACTATTGGCTCGTCAAGGTGATTACTTCGGTTCGGTCGTCAACTTGGCCAGCCGGCTTACCGATATGGCCCGACCCGGAACCGTGCTCGCCCCTGCCGAGTTCGGTGCTCAACTGACTAACGATCCTCGTTTCAATGTTCGACGAGTCGGTCGTCGTCGAGTTAGAGATATTGGACGTATAGATATCTGCACAATCGAATTGACGTTGAGTTAACTAACTCAACCGCTAAGCAAGTATCGTCATCATCGTGTCCACCGAAGAAGCCATCGACCGCAACGGTGATCAACTCTGCCTGCTCACCGTTCATGCCCACCCCGACGACGAAGCTTCAAAAGGCAGTGCCACTGTCGCGCGTTATCAATCCACTGGTGTTCATACCGTCCTCGTATGTTGCACGGGAGGTGAAGCGGGCGACATCCTTAATCCGAGTGTCGACACCGAAGAAGTAAGAGCCAATCTGGCCGAAGTGCGTAAAGCCGAGTTGTACGCCGCCGCCGATGCCATTGGTTACGAATCGGTTTATCTGCTCGGCTATCACGATTCGGGAATGCCCGATACGCCAGTCAATGCTCGTCCCGACAACTTCGCCAACGCCCCGCTCGACGAAGCGGTCGAGCGTTTAGTGCGGATCATTCGCACTGAACGGCCACAAGTGATCGTGACTTACGCCGACGACCAAGAGTTTTATCCCCATCCCGATCACATTAAAGTGCACGAAATTTCTCAGCCGGCTTTCGATGCCGCGGGCGACCCTCGGCGCTATCCCGATGCGGGAGATCCGTGGCAGCCAGCCAAGCTCTACTACACCGGATTTTCTAAGCGTCGTATCGAAGCAATGCATAATGAATTCATTCGCCAAGGCGAAGAGAGCCCGTACGCAGCTTGGTTCGAACGAGGTTTCCCTGAGCGCGATCATCGCTTCACCACATTTGTCGATGTAGGCGACTGGTTGCACCGCCGCCGCGCCGGCTTGTTAGCTCATCGCACCCAAGTCGATCCCGATGGTCACTGGATGCGGCTGCCCGACGCCGACCTTCGGCGTATTTTTCCTTACGATGAATATGTTTTGGCCCAGTCGCGGGTAAACACTATTCCCGCCGGCGATACCGAGGACGATCTGTTCGTAGGAGTGCGAGGCTCTCAACCGTGAGCGAGTTACTAAATGCTGCGCAGTTAAAAGATATAAAAAAAATCGCGGGTAAATCAGTAATTTTCCCCGCGATTAGTGCAGTAGTGGCTGTCAACGTTACCGGTAATGTCGACGACGAAGGGGCCTTAGTCGTAAAAATAAAAGATGGAGTGGTTACCTCTTTGACCATCAATCGTGACGAAACCGACAACGCGGTCGTCAGTCTTACTCTGTCAGTCGGTGACGCCAACAAAGTTTTGGCTCAAGAAGTTAGTGCCGAGGTTTTATTTATGCAGGGGCGAATGAAAACGGCGGGCGACGAAGGCCAGTTACTTAACTTGCTCGGTGCGCTTCGCACTTCCGAGTTCAACTCGTTTATTAGCGAAGTGCGCAGTAGGCCTTAGCCCGCTTGCTGTAAATTCCGAAGTTCGCGGTATCCAATCAGAGTGGCACCCGATCGCTCAACAAGTTTTTTAAATCCTTTGTCTTTAGTCAACATCGCGTAATCGTCGGTCCGGCCAATCCAATCGGGATGCGCAGCTCGCAATTCGTCAGAATCAACCGCGGGATGCAGATACGCTTCCGTCACTCCGGGCCGCAATTGTCGTAATGCCTCTTCCAAGTGAGGTCGGGCCCCAACTCCTGAGTAGTAAATTAAGTGGTCAGGAAATACGATTCCCTCGTTGGCGGCCAACTCGCGGTAAGGGAACCCAACAAGTTTTTCTCCTTCGACTGGGCCCATGCGCAAGGGAAGATTGAAATCCACCGCAAGTTCAAGATAGACGCCAAAAAAATCGGCTCGTAGTTGCAGAGTACCCATGTGGCTATCTAGATGAGTCACATCGATGCCCCAGAGGATGGCTCGCTCTATTTGTGCTTGCAGCTCGCGACGCACTTCATCGAGATCGGCATGGTCCCAAGTGTCTTCGATGGTTCGGGGGAATCCGCCGTCACCGTCGAGCAGACTCGGCGCTTGGGTAATCGGCCCCCAGCGGTACTCTTCAAATTCAGAATTGAGTGTGAGGTGCACGCCCACATCGTCGCCCCGGTAATCCGCAGTAGCGCTACGCGCCCAAGGGCACGGAACCATAATCGTAGCGGTGGTAGCAATCCCTTGGCGCATGGACTCGTAGACGCCAATGTTGGCCGAGCGGCACGACCCCAGATCGTCGCAGTTAATGATCAGCAATTTTGCGTCGGGAGCAAATCCGAGTTTTTCATTAAGCGTTTCCACTTATTCTCCTGACTGGTCGGGCTTTTTCTGGGGATGAGCCGTAGCATTTATCCGTAGCATTTATCCGTAGCATTTATCCGTAGCATTTGTCTGGGCTCACTTCACTCTACGCTAGTGCTATGCGAACTAGGGCGAGACATAAACGCTCACGCGCGTTGGTCGGTGTAGCCACCGCGGTCATCGCACTACTGGCTATGGCCGCATGCGGATCGAGTCAAGAAGCCACTTCATCCCAAACTTCTCGCCCAACCCGTGATAAGTCGACAAATAAAACTCCGGATCTCGGCTGTCGATTTATTGTCGCGAGCACTTTGCCGCGGGAGACGATTCCTGGTGATGTCACCCAATTTCTCCTGAGTGCGGTAGCCGAGCCCGCACCTTGCTACGACAAGGTGACTTTTACTTTCGATGCCGGCGGTGGTTCCGACGAGCCTCCCGGTTATTTAGTTGAGTATCGCAAAAAGCCTTTCCTCGAAGGTGTATCGAGTTCGACCGCGGGGTTTCCTGATGCCAAGTATGTGCTCTATGTCGAGATGCGGCCTGCTTCGGCCACCGATCGTCGTTTCGCTGGTCGCCCCCGTCAAACTTATGCAGGCAACTTGCGCTTAGCCTTGCAAGACATGAAGCACACGGTAATGGTCGAGTGGCTCGACAAAGCTCCCCCCGCACTTGCCGATAGCACCAAAAAGAAATCTGCCGCGGGCGCTACTACTAGTTCTTCCGTTCCGGGTGAAGTGGTGGCGGCGCCCAATGATCCCGACTACAGCCGCGTGGTGTGGTTAATTGGTCTCGATAAGAAACGCCCGTTCACCGTCGACGCGGCTAATAACCCTCCTCGAGTAAATGTATTGGTAATGAACTAATGACCGTTGCCCTTACTACGGGACTAATTGTTTTCGACGCCGACGGTAATGATGTGGTTGTTGCCCCCGACCAAATCGATGAGCTGCTTTCTCCTCTCGACAACCTTCGGGGAGCCACGGTGTCGGCCTGCCCCGATTGTCGCAGCCAAGTAGTGGCTTGCTTAGCGCTGGCCGAAGTACTTACCGCGGTCGTTAATCCGTTGGCCGACGAATTATCCGAGTTGGCCGAAGAAGCTCCTACTCTGCACCTATATATTTTTGACGCCGGCACCAAGTGTCGGCATCGGTCTTGGCACGACCCTGGTTTTGAAGAGTGGAACGAAGCAGTAGAAGATCATCTCGCGTCGCAGCGATGTATTTCATAACCTAACTACGACCTAGCGGTTTTTACCCACAATGCGTCGAGCAATAGGTCCGAGGGCTAATCCCAAAGCGGCGCCGGCGATCACGTCGGATGCGTGGTGGAGGCGCACGTAGACCCGACTAAACGCCACCAAACTGGCCAACACGTACCACGCGGGGGCCGTGCGTTTTCCTCGACTTAATACGAACGCGGCCATGAACGCGGTCGCCGCATGGCCCGATGGAAATGATGAAGTAATAGGCCGCCGCATGCCGTAGGGAAGTGGGTCGGTATTTTCGTAATGCTCACTCGGCCGCGTGCGACCAAAAAACTGTTTGATCACTCCGTTGGTGAGTAGCGATTCGTAGCCCAGAGCTTTACCGAAGCGCAGAACGAAACCGATATCGCGTGTAGTGATGGCGCGGATAATTCCGAAAACATGCCAGACCAGACCGTGGTCGGCCGCACTCGACAAGCCAAAAAAAATCCGGTCAAGCAGAGGTGACCGGTGAGGCTCAAGCCATTTATCGACTCGTTCATCGAACTCGGTTATTTGTTCTAATCGTTCGGACACAACCTAATAGTACCGGCTAAATCAAGATTTACTCGCGGGCGTTTCGGTAAGGCGAAGTTCTTCAGCTTTGGCTGGGTCGCCGCCAAATTCAGGACAATACGCCTGATACGAACACCAATTACAGAGTTTGCTGGCGTTGGTGGGAAAGTTGTCGCTCGCACACGCTTTTTTAATTGCATCCCAGCGGGCGCCAGTTTTAGTTTCGATGCCCCGACTGGTTTGATCGGTACTTTCAGCAACGATGGCCACTTGGTTGCCGAGGTAGAGCAACTGTACTTTTTTAGGTCGTCGGCCCAACATTTCTTGGCAGAGCAGAGCGTAAGTATGAACCTGAGCGAGTGGCTCACCCTGAAATTTCGGTGACGGAGCCTTACCAGTTTTATAGTCGGTAACAATTAGTTCACCGTCGGCATCAAGTTCGAGTCGGTCGATAACTCCGCGCAAAGTGACGCCGTTTATGTCGGCTTGTAGTTTTAACTCCAAACCGATTGGGTTAATCGTGGTGGGGTTCTCCAACTTGAAGTAATTTTCCATCAGTACTTCGGATTCTTCGTAGAGATCTTCCCGCTGTTGGTCGCTCAAGGAAAGTTTGGTGAAGTCGGGATGGTCGGCTAATTCGGTTCGAGCAGTGCTGAGATCGAGGATCGCATTGTCGAGGGTGCGGGTCTCGGCGGGGCGCAGCATGAGGTATTCCAATGCCTGATGCACCAAAGTGCCTTTTGACGATGCCGGTGAGGGCTCGCTGGGCAGGCGGTCGATGTACGAAAATTTAAATTGCAGTGGGCACTTAGAAAATGCCGCTATTGAGCTCGGAGAAAGCGAGGAGGGGAGTAGAGCCACAAAGTGAGAGTACTGCCGCGGTGGGACTTTCGCTCTATGTGACCGGCGCGAAATGGTGATGCGCCCTATGTGACCGGCGAGGAATGGTAATGCGCCCTATGTGCAAGGATGAATAATGCTGATCGACGGAGGAATTCCGAGTGGAACTCCAGCCCAAATAGCCCAAAGCGCACAAAGTCTTGAGCGCATGGGCTACACCGGCGGAATGACGGCCGAGACCAACCACGATCCTTTTCTTCCGTTGTTGATCGCCGCCGAGCACACTAAAACATTGCAGGTCGGTACCGCTATAGCAGTGGCTTTTGCTCGCAACCCCATGACCTTGGCCAACATCGCGTACGACCTTCAGGCGTACTCCGAAGGTCGTTTTCAACTCGGCTTGGGTAGCCAAATCAAGCCGCACATCGAAAAGCGTTTCTCTATGCCGTGGTCAAAACCGGCCGCGCGTATGCGTGAATTAGTTTTAGCCATTCGAGCAATCTGGGCTTGTTGGAACGGTGAAGGCCCACTTAAATTTTCCGGCGAGTTTTATCGCCACACGCTAATGACGCCATTTTTTGATCCCGGTCCGAATCCTTTTGGTAACCCCGAAATCTTATTAGCGGCAGTAGGTGCGCGCATGACCGAAGTAGCCGGAGAAGTAGCGGACGGAATTATTCTGCACGCCTTCACTACTGAGCGCTATGTCCGTGAAGTTACGCTGCCGGCTCTCGAGCAAGGGTTTACGGCCGGTGGAAAATCTCGAGCCGACTTCGCGGTAACTGGACCATTGTTTGTAGTCACTGGCAATACTCCCGAAGAGTTCGCCGCGGCTCGGCAAGGAACCAAGCAACAAATTGCTTTCTACGGTTCTACTCCGGCTTATCGACCAGTACTCGAACTACACGGCTGGGGTGACCTACAAGATGATCTGAACCGACTTTCAAAACAAGGTGAATGGGTTGCTATGGGCGATCTAATTACTGACGAGATACTCGACACCTTTGCGGTCGTGGCTGAACCTGAGGCCATACCCGAAAAAATGCTGGCGCGTTACGGCGACATCGTCGATCGGCTTTCGTTCTACGCGCCGTACCAGAGTGATCCTGACCGTTGGGCCGAAATCATAAAAGACTTTAGCCAGAAATAACTAGCCAGAAATCATCGGGTTTCTCTCAGGTTTCTCTCAGGTTGGTCGAGGCACACTGATATCTAACAGTTAATACCAACTGCATTTAATACCAAATATTGGATATCCATTTACTGAGGAGAACAATGAGTGACGAAGTAAGCCCGCAAGCAAATACCGATTCAGAGCTAACCCCCGAAACCGATGGCTCCATAACGCTTACTCGCCGTATGGTCGCGGCCGCCGGAGTGGTTATATTGCTCGCAGTAGGGGCAAGTTCTTTTGCTCTCGGTCGAGTTACTGCCGACGACAGTTCTGATTTGGGCGACCACCCCGCACTCGCGCAACGCGAAATGAGAGAACGCGGTCATCAAGGTGGAATGAGAGAACGCGGTGGACCCGGCCAAGGTGGAATGAGAGAACGCGGCCAGCAAGGTGGAATGAGAGAACGCGGCTCGAAAGGTGGAATGAGAGAACGCGGCCAGCACGGCGGGCTCGGCCAATCTACGCCGAGCACTACTGCTCCAGTTGTTCCCGAAAATTAGAACTGGAAATTAGAACTGGAAATTAGAACTGGAAATTAAAACCGGAAATTAAAACCGGAAATTGGAAGATCAGGGCTGATTAGCGGCAATCCACCGCGCGAGCGGCGGGCTACTTTCTAAACTCGTAATTAACGCGTAGCGCATCGTCGAACTGGGATTGCACACCACGTGCCAAAGACGCTGCGTGTCTACCATCACGCGTGCGTTGCGGTGAAACGGAATGTGTACTTCGGTACTCGGATCGGGCAGACCGTCGGCCCCTTGTTCCATAAGAATCATGAAAGCGCCGGGGTTGTCGGTGAGCTCTATCCACTGCCGCACTACCCACCCATCACCGTCAGGATTAAATCTATTGTTGTCGTCGCGATGTATTTGGCGGAGCGCTTCTTCGTACGACTGGGGAGCCAGACGAATAACTCTTACCCGTCCGAAATCGGCTCCGACCGATTTCACGTGGGCTACCAAACTTGGGCAGCCCTCGGCGTTACTGGTCCATTTACCTGCTTTATCGGGGCGTTCGACGCCGGGTTTCCAAAAGCCTCGACAATCCAAGTTCCCGTCGGCGGTGGCGATGGGTGCGAAGTTGGTATCACCACCGCTTTTCCAGTCCATGTATTCCAAGTCCATGAATTCTTCTTCAGGAATAGATGGTTCAAGATCGTTGAGCACGGCGTAACCCGTCTCGCTAAGCGCCTCAACGCGATAGTGCGGAGTATCAAGCAAAATGTCGCTCGACCAGTGGGGAGCGGTCAGGTAATCGCTGATTTCGATCACAACGAAAGTATACAAACATCACGCGCAAAAGTGGCGCATTGGCGCATTTTGGGTTAAGGGTGCCCGTAGGAGTTGCTACGAGATTTCAATTAAAAATTAAGGTCGCCCGTAGCGCTACCAAGTGAACCAGTTTTTTTCCAACTCGACCGAAGGTTGCGAGCGATTAACGACTGGTGCACTTCATCAGCACCGTCAACCAGCCGTGCCGCGCGTGCATGGCGCAGCATTTTTTCTAGTGGAGTATCGGTGGAATAGCCCAACGCGCCGTGGACTTGTATTGCTCGGTCCACGACTCGCCAGAGTGTGTTGGCAACATGGTGTTTAGCAAAACTTACCTCTTGGCGGAACGGCAGATCGTTTTCGATTTTGTAGGCCGCGTGCAACACCATCAACTTGGCCGAGTAGAGCTCCATGGCGGAATCCGCCATCATCCACTGGATGGCTTGCTTATCGGCGAGCGGCGCGCCGTGGAGTTGGCGAGTTTCGGCTCGTGCCATCAGCAATTCGAGGGCAGTTTCGATTTGGGCAATCCACCGCATGCAGTGAGCGAGACGGGCGGGACCGAGTCGCGCCTGACCAAGTAGATGGCCGTTCCCGCGTCCACCGAGAACATTTTCTGCGGGTACTCGCAGATCGGTAATACGAATTTCGCAGTGGTTATGCGCGCCGGCCATGGTGTCGATGTCGCGCACGACTTCCCATCCCTCGGCGGGAAGGTCAACCAAGAAAGCGGTGTTCGATGCTTGTGGTGGGTCGGCGTCGGGATCGGTTTTAGCAATCAAGATCGCGAACCCCGCACCGCGTGCACCTGAGATGTACCACTTGTGTCCGTTGATCAACCAGTCGCCATCGGATTGTTCGACTGCGAAAGTTTGGATCCCAGTGGGATCCGAACCCGACACTTCGGGTTCGGTCATGGCGAAACATGAGCGCACCCGTCCTTCGAGTAGCGGGCGTAAGTAGCGTTCTTTTTGGTCAGGAGTGGCGTGGTGCAAAAGTGTGTGCTGATTACCTTCGTCGGGCGCTTGGGCATTGAGAATAAATGGCCCGAAGTTGGTGCGCGCGGCCTCGGCCGATACGAACGCCATCGCGGTCGGTCCTAACCCGAGGCCACCCCACTCGACCGGCATATGCGGTAGCCAAATTTCCCACTCCTTAGCTTTTTGTCGCAACTCGATAATCATGGCGACCACATCGCGTCGCTCGGGTTCGCCGTTGGTGGCATTGGCGTAAAGCTTTTCTTCGGCCGGCCGAACTTCAGAATCTATGAACTCTCTTACTCGTAGCCGAACGGCCTCCACATCATCGGGCAGGGTAAAATCGATACTCATGCGGCTGAGCCTATCTAGGTTCGTCGGCTCTTTGTTTGGGGATCGCCCTAATCAAGAAGCGTCCATAAGCACCGGACCCAGTGAATACGCCTCGGCGCCAACGCTGAGGTTTTCCCCTTGACCCGCTGGTGCTCTAGTCTTTTCGACTCAGGCCCGCGGTCTGGGTCAGACTTCACTAATAGTAATTACTAGCCGTCAAACCGACCTCAGGAGTGCCATGAATATCGCCGTCTGCGTCAAGCAGATCCCCGACCCGGCTGTACCGGGCGAACTTAATCCCGAAACCTCTGCGCTCAAGCGAGAGGGAAAACTAATTCTCGACGACTCCGACAGCTACGGAGTCGAGATGGCATTGCAGTTAGTAACTGCCTCCGGTGGTGGCGAAGTAACTCTCGTGTCGATGGCGCCGGGAAATGAAACTTCTGGTTTACGCACCGCGCTGGCTATGGGTGCGGCTAAGGCCATTTTGGTTTCCGATCCCGCACTAGCGGGCAGCGATGCTCTTACTACGGCCAAGGTATTGGCTAAGTCGGTTGAGCGTGCCGGCGATATTGATCTTGTGCTTACGGCAACCGAATCAACCGACGGTTACACCGGAACCATTCCGGCGCAAGTGGCCGAAGTGCTCGGTTGGCCTTCACTCACATTTGCCAAAAGCGTGACCATCGCTGATGGAAAAGTAAAAATTCAGCGGCAAACTGAAGCCGGCTTCGACGATGTCGAAGCTCCGCTTCCGGCCGTGGTGAGTGTTACCGCCGGCGTAGTCGAACCGCGCTATCCATCGTTCAAGGGAATTATGGAAGCCAAGAAAAAGCCGGTCGATGAAGTGACCGCAGCCGATCTTGGTCTTAATGCCGATCAAGTGGGCTGGGCCGGTGCCAATCAAGAAATCATTGAAGTACGGGCCGCTCCCGCACGCGAATCAGGCGAGAAAATCGAAGATGACGGCGATTCGCACGAGCGAGTAATCACTTTCCTTGAAGGTCTGAAAATTATCTAGCAAGAAAATAATTAATCAACACTATTTATCAAAGACGGGGTAATCATTATGAGCGTAGGAAAAGTTTGGGTTTACGCCGAAAATGAAGGCGACAAGCCAGCAACGAGCACTCTCGAGTTGCTTACCAAAGCACGCGAGGTAGCTACCACTGTGGAGTGTGTTTATGTCGGTGACAACGCCGACGCGCTTGCGGCCACGCTGGGTGAGTACGGAGCGACAAAAGTTCACGCGGTTTCCGCCGGCGACACCCTGCCGGGAATTATTGGCGCGGCCGCGCTCGTCGATTTGGTCGCAGCCGAAGCACCCGACTTAATCCTTTTCGCCCAAACCTACGATGCTCGCGATGCCGTGGCTCGGTTGTCGGTCCGACTCGACCGTACGGTGCTTACCAACGGTGGCGAATTGCGGGTTGACGGTGATCGAGTAATCGTCGGTACGGCAATTTTTGGTGGTAACACCATCGTTGATACCGCCTTCACCGGTGCGAAGCCTTATCTCGCCATGATCCGGCCCAAGTCATTTGCCGCGGAACCCGCCAGTGGCGGACCGGCGGAAGTAGCCGCGGTGGCTACCCCCGATGCCGGCCGCGCCAGCGAAGCCAAAGTGCTGGAGCGTCATGTTGAAGAACGCGAAGGTCCCAAACTCGAAGAAGCCGCCATCGTGGTTTCGGGGGGACGCGGTATTGGTTCCGCCGAAGCCTACGGTCCGTTGGTCGACGATTTGGCCAAGTTGCTTCAGGGTGCTTCGGGCGCGTCGCGAGCCATCGTCGACGCCGGTTGGGTTCCTTATTCCAAGCAGGTCGGTCAGACCGGTAAAACGGTTAAACCCAAGCTCTACATTGCGCTCGGTATCTCGGGAGCCACTCAGCATTTGGTGGGCATGAAGGGATCTGATGTAATTCTGGCCATTAACAAAGACGGCGAGGCACCGATCTTTTCGGTCGCTGACCTCGGAATTGTGGGCGATGTACACAAAGTGGTGCCGAAATTAATTGAGGCCATCAAGGCTCACGGTTAATCGCTAGCAATCCGGCCCACCCGCCCGGACGGTCGGGCGGTCGGATCAATAGGGGAAAGGTCGAGATGGAATTAGAAATCCGAACCTTAACCGTTGACGAAAGACCGGCCGCCGGAGCAGTGGCGGGGCGCGCGTTGTCAAATGGACCGATGTTTCGCTGGATCGCGGGCGCCGATAACATTGCTCGGTTTGGCAGAAGCATGGATATGTTCGTCGGTTTTGTACCCGCCCTAGTTGGGCCGCAAATTGGCGCGTTCATCGGCCCGCACTTAGTAGGAGTGTGCGGAATCGCCCCACCCGACGCTTGTCTGGGCTCGCTTGCTCCTGACGAAATGCGTATTCCCCCCGAAGTAATCGGTCCGCCGGGCGATCCGTCTCGTGAAAATTTTGCGTGGTCGTTCCTTTGTAACCATGACCTTGATGAACGTCATTGGCATTTAGGGCCGGTTGCGGTTGAGCACGAGTTGCAAGGCTCAGGGATTGGTTCGGCCATGTTGCAATTGGTGTGCACGCGCATGGATGCCGAAGGGGAAGTGGCTTGGCTAGAAACCGATAAGCCCGACAATGTGGCGTTCTATCGCCGTCACGGCTTTGCGGTGGTTGAAGAAATGACGGTTCCCTCGGCTGAAGATGGATTCACTAATTGGTTTATGCGTCGCGATCCTAAATAGTTAGCGGGTTGATCCGGTTACTAGTCGGCTAGGTCAACAATTACCGGAGCATGGTCCGACGGCTGCTGACCTTTACGCGCGTTGCGATCGATAACCGAACCCGTAACTTTTTCTGCTACCGACTTACTCGCTAGCACTAAATCGATTCGCATACCGTGATGTTTATGAAAATCACCGCCGCGGTAATCCCAAAAAGAATAGAGCTGATCTTCTTGGTGAAATTGACGAAAAGTATCGATTAGACCCCAGTCTTCTAATGCCGCAATAGTTTCTCGTTCCGGTTTAGTTACATGCGTGGAGTCCTTAAATGCTTTCATCGACCATACATCGCGATCTTCAGGTGCTACATTAAAGTCACCGACCACAACTACCGAGTCTTGGGGAGAACTGGTTGCGGCGAGCCAAGTCCGCAGTTGTTTTAGCCATAGAAGTTTTCGGTCGTAAAACTCGCTAGGAACTTCGCGACCGTTAGGAACATAAACATTGACTACGCGCAAGCCGCCACAAGTAGCCGCTATTAGTCGAGCATCACCTTCGTAGGGGTCTTCTAGATCGCCAAATCCCGAACTGACTTCACTAATTCCTACGCGCGAGATGATGGCTACGCCGTTCCAGCGGCCCTGGCCGTGATGAACCGCTTCGTAACCTAGAGCGGCGAAAGCGTCCGTCGGGAACGCCTCGTCGGTCATCTTGGTTTCTTGTACGCAAAGAATGTCGGGCTGGGCGTAATTGATCCACTCTTCTACTCGGGGGAGCCGAGCTTTTAACGAGTTGACATTCCAGGTAACGATGCGAGTCATGGTCCTTCAAGGTAGCGGGGATTGGCGACTTCCAGTTTGGCCCGCACTAGATCACAAACTATTTTTTTCGCCCCGTCGTCGGAGTTTCCTAGATCGCCGGCTCGGATTCGTTGAGCCAGTGCGGTAATCAGATTCGCGGGCGATCCCGTGGTGCCCAGCAGGTCGGCTAAGCGTTGTAATGCCGGCTCATCAATACTGGCGCCCAGTACCAACTCCCGTTCCACAATGCTCAGCGCGTTAACGGCGACCCGAGCATGAAACGCCAAGCGCTCGTCAGTAGCCGACTGAACATCGCGTTCAATAAATTCTCTCACTGCTTCTAATAATTCGGCCGCGTGCGGACGATCGTGGAGCGATCCGGTTGTGCTCGGAGTCGGCTCGGCTGGTTCGAGCATGGCGATTTCGTCGGGCGCAATAGTGCGTAGTAAGTCCCATTCGGTTTCGGCGATACGGCGTCCAAGAGTAGCCAGTTCAACCGATCGCACCCGGCCGCTTAAATGGGTAAAAGCTTGCATTTCGCATATGACACCCCACTTGAGCGTGCCTAAAACTTCCCAAAAAAACATTCGTTCTGCGTCAACCTTTTCTCCACCTGCTTTGGTGTAAGCCTCAATCAATTGTTCGCGTGTACCAAAACCGCCCACGGGTTGATCGACCACACCAAAACGCCACGACCGCACGCAACACCAGCCCAAATCTTCTATCGGGTCGCCGAGATGACTGAGTTCCCAATCGAGCACCGCGCGCAACCCTTCGGGGCCTACTACCAGATTGCCATTACGAAAGTCACCGTGAACCAAACGATGTTCTGCTGGCTGAGGAAGATGATCATTAAGCCAACGCAATCCGAGTTCGAAAGCGGGATGCGGTTCGCCCAATGCGTCAAGCAGGTCTCGGTACTGCACGAGTTGTTCTTGAGGTTCAAGAACTGGAAGAACGGGAAGACTTCCAACATCTAGTTGATGAATCAAAGCTGCTTGGGTACCAAATTGTTTGGTTAGTTCCTTACGGGCAGTTTGATATTCGTCATCGCGCAAGATTTTTCTGGGAATAGTTTCACCCGCAATACGGTCCATGATGAAACCGGCTCCCAATTTCGCGTCTTCCGGTAACAGAAATTGAACAGTCGGTACCGCCACTCCGCCAGCGGCGGCGGCCTTTAACAGTTCGTATTCCGTCGTGCGGTCCGCACTATTACCGATTGCGCCAGGATCGCGGCGCAGCACTAATTCGTGGCGAGTACCATCGGCCTCAACTACGTCAAACGACCAAGTTTCGCGCGACGCTCCGCCCGATAATCGATGGAGATCGGCAATCAGTACCGAATCGCCAAAATGGTGGTCGATAATCGGCTGTAACCGTTCTTCCGTAATCACTTGATTGCCGTCGGTTGGTTTGTCGGGCTTCACGATCCCGCCTTTATGGGTAGTGTCGGTTGAATCACGGTGCGCCTTACCGAAAGGCTAGTAGTGGCAACAGCCTCTTCGGGAGTGCCTAAAGAAGCCGGCAAGTCAACCGGCAATACCTACCGGCACGCCATCAACAATTTGGTCGAGGTATTCCGATAACCCCGACCCAATACGCCCGTCCGAACTCCACTGAGTCATTCCTTCCGAAATGCGCGTAATCAACTGCTCGCCCTCAGGAGTAGTGCGCCGATTTCGTAGCGGGATGAGCGCCATGACCGTACCTTCGATTTCGTGCACAGTATCGCCGGCCCGTCCCGACGCCCGAATTTTTTGGTGGTAAAAGTCGCCATCGCTCCAGTCGGTTTCAATTTTTATATCGCTCAGCACTTCGTAAGTTCCGTTAGCAAACCACACCCCAAATATTTTGCGCCCACCGTCGCGACTGGCGATTATCGATAACACGAATCCAGCATCGTCATCGAAGTTTCCGGTGAGCCAGCGATACCAAAACGGTGATTGCCAAAAGCGGGGTCCCCACGAATGGTCGCGTAGGCCAACGCCATCAACTACCCATTCTTCGTCGCCCACTCGAACCGTTCCTCTACCACCAATATGTTGTTCGTAGTGGCCGCGAGCAAAACCTTGCTCAGCTTTTTCTTCAATTGGCGATCCGTCTTCATTGACCGGCTCACCACCGAGCATGGGAGAGAGACCGCGATAATCGAGTTCGACCGAGCAATCAACCCACGGGTTTTGAGTAAACGCGGTGCGGGGATCGGCCATCTCCAGCGGTCGCTCCAGTACGCAAATCTTTCCGTTATAAGAGGCGCGTAAAGCGCGGAACGGTTCGATTACATCAAAGCGCATGCCACCCGCGTCAAAAGCATCGTTATTGGTTATCTCGGGGCGGTGATAGGTGAACGCCACGCGACCATCAGGCAAATAGAGGCAAGTGGTCATTTCGGCGTAGCCCTCGTTAGCCCGATTACCGAGCCGTAAAAATCCCCCAATTTTTTCTTGGGCGTCGTAGAAGTTGAAGTACATGCTTTCGTTGAAGTTGGAAGCATCTTCCAACGGATGCATATATTCATCGGACGGGTCCAATCGCAATCGCATATTTCTGACCCTAGGCGAATCGTCTAGGTTCAGAGGCGCCACTACTAAAGGAGATTTAAAATGGCCGGACCACTCACCGGAGTAAAAGTGCTCGAACTGGCCGGAATTGGACCCGGACCGTTCGCGGCCATGCTGCTAGCCGATATGGGTGCCGATGTGGTGCGAGTCCATCGCTCGCAGTCAGTAGAAAATGGATTCGATCCGGGCGGAATTCCGGTCATGGATCGCAACCGGCGTTCGATCGGCGTCGACCTTAAAAATCCGGCGGGAGTGGAAACGATTTTACGATTAGTTGAATCAGCCGACGGAATTATTGAGGGATTTCGGCCCGGGGTTACCGAACGGCTTGGTGTTGGCCCCGATGTTTGTTTAGCGCGTAACCCGCGCTTGGTCTACGGTCGGATGACCGGATGGGGTCAAGACGGTCCGTTGGCCCAAGCTGCCGGTCACGACATCAACTACATCGCGTTAGCGGGCGCGTTGGCGCACTTGGGTCGCGTCGGTCAAAAGCCAACTCCACCCATCAACCTCATCGGAGATTTTGGTGGTGGTGGGATGTTCTTAGCCTTCGGAATGGTCTGCGCCATGCTCGAAGCGCGAACTTCGGGATCAGGTCAGGTCGTCGACGCGGCCATGGTCGATGGCGCGGCGGTCTTGATGTCGTTCGTGTGGGGAATGCGCGCGTACGGCGCGTTTAGTGAAACTCGTGGCACCAATCTGCTCGATACCGGAGCACCTCATTACGACACCTACGAAACCTCCGACGGTGAATTCATTGCCCTCGGCGCGCTTGAGGCACAGTTCTACGCTGAGTTTCTAGAAAAATCTGGGTTGGTTAGCGAGGATTTGCCACCCGTTACCGATCAGTCGGCGTGGCCAGTCTTGCGCGAACGCTTTACCGAATTGTTCTTGAGTCGTACTTGCGCCGAATGGTGCGAAATATTCGAAGGCAGTGATGCGTGTTTCGCGCCAGTGTTACCGATGAGCGAAGTGGCTAGTCACCCCCATATTGCTGAGCGGGGAACCATCGTTGAGTTCGACGGGTTATTACAACCGGCGCCCGCCCCGCGGTTCTCGCGCACTCCCGGCGAGATTCGTTTCGCGGCCGCCACTCCCGGTCAACATACCGATGAGGTATTGGTGGAGTGGGGGATTCCCGCGACGGAAGTAGCAGAATTACGCGCCGGTGGTGCGGTTCGCTGACCCATCTATTTCTACAAATAGTTGGGGGGCGGCATTTTTTAACTCGTCTAGGCGCTGTTCAATTTGATCGGCGGTAGCGGCAGTAATCGTTATGTGACCCATCTTGCGACCAGCGCGGGGTGTCTTTTGATAATCGTGTTGGTAAGTGTTTGCGACTGTCGCTACCGCGGCCTTATCTGGCATCTCCCCTAAGCAGTTCACCATCGCGGAATATCCTTCAGCCGCCGCTAGTCCTAACGGTTCACCCAATATCGCTCGTAGATGGTTTTCGAACTGGCTGCAGGTCGCCCCTTCAATTGTCCAGTGTCCTGAATTATGAACTCGGGGGGCTAACTCGTTAACAATTAACTTGCCGGCCGTTTCGAATAACTCAATAGCTAAAACTCCTACATAATCAAGGGTCCCGAATATTCTTTCGGCGTAATCTTGAGCTTGATTTTGCTGCTCGCCAGATATCCCCAACGCCGGCGCGCGCGTGATCCGTAGTACACCATCGTGGTGCAGATTTTCTACCAACGGATAAAATTGCGTCTCGCCCGTTAGCGACCGTACTGCGATTAGCGACAACTCTCGAATAAACGGAATGTATTGCTCTACCACCAAGGCAGTGCCCGCGAATTCTTTTATTGCGTTGTCGGTATCATCGGCCGAAGTAATTCGCGTTTGACCTTTGCCGTCGTAACCACCGAATTGAGTTTTAAGTAGCGCGGGTAAACCGACAGCGGGTAGGGCTGCTGACAGTTCGGCTCTACTTCTCACTCCCGCGAATTCAGCCACCGGGATTTCGAGATCGCGTAGTGTTTGTTTTTCTAGTAGTCGGTCACGAGTTACTTCGAGCGCGCGTACATTGGGCCGCACTGGCAACTGCGCCTCAATCGACCGGATTGCCGCGGGATCGACCCCTTCCCACTCGTAGGTCAATACGTCAGCCGCGTGGGCCACGCGAGCAACCGCTTCGGCATCGTCGAGCGCGCCCACAACCAATTCGCCGACCGCGCGCGCGGGCGCTTCCGCGGTGGGGTCGAGAAATCGACACTCCACCCCCAGATCGACTCCGGCAAAACCCAGCATGCGCCCAAGTTGACCCCCACCTACCACCGCTACGAGTCGGGTCGAATGGGGCGAGGAGGAGTTAATGGTCATGCTGCTGGTTTAGTGCATGGCGGAGTCATTAATAATGAATTTACCGACTCCGCCCAGTACTATGGGACTTGCGACAACGTGGTCGCCTTACGTTGAGCCGGTGAATCAGGAAATTTATCCTGAACGCCACTATTGCTCCGAGGCGACGATCTCGCCTTTTGGCATCGAAGGAGAGTAAGTGTCGGTAATTGGTGACCCCAGCAAACTGAGCGCGAGTAGACAGTCGGCCATAACTCCGGCGCGCCGTCGGCCCGACTTTGGTGCTTGTGGAATTGGTTTGGTAGCCGCTGAATCGGGCCAAGCCAGCCGTGAAATAATTGATCTCGCGCTTGCTGGACTCGGTTGCTTGCGACACCGGGCTGCTCTCGCGGCCGACGGCCGTTCAGCTGACGGTGCGGGCATCTTGGTGCCCTTGCCGCGCAATTTCTTCGCGCGCATTGTTACCGAAATGACTGGTGCGAGTCCCGAACCCGATCAACTGGGCGTGGCGTTCGGATTCTTCGACCGTCATAATTCTGACGCGCGCAGCATCGCTCGGGCTGCGTTTGCGGCCGCGTGTAAAGCCGAAGAAGTCGATCTACTCGGCTGGCGCACGGTTCCGACTGACGATGCTCAACTAGGTGAGGCGGCTCTTGCGGAGGCGCCCGCATTTGAGCAAGCGATATTTTCCGCGTCGGGCGATGACGCAGAAGCGCGCGCCTTTCGAATTCGTCGGCGCACCGAGATGGCGTGTCGTGAAGCTGATGTTCGTGCCTATTTTGCCAGTTGTTCATTTTCACTGGTTACTTATAAAGCTCTAGTGGTGAGTGATCGGCTAACTGATTTTTATCCCGACTTAGCCGAACCCGACTTTGTCGCGCACCACGCGGTTTTTCACAGTCGTTTTTCTACTAATACCGCTCCCGCGTGGGAACGGGCTCAACCATTTCGTCATATTTGTCATAACGGTGAAATCAACACGGTCGATGGCAACGAACGGCGTATGCTCGCGCGCGGAATTTTAGGCACTGAAGCGGCTGGTCTCGGCACCGAAGAAATATTTCGTCCGGTATTAGATAAATACGACTCCGATTCTGGAAAACTCGATTCCGCTATTGAATTATTAATGCGCGGCGGACGCGATATCCGCCACACCATTTCTATGCTTATTCCCGAAGCGTGGGAGACCCGCCGTGATCTCGACCCCGATGTACGCGACTACTTCACCTACCATGCCGCCCTCGCCGAACCGTGGGACGGACCGGCAGGATTGATCTTTACTGACGGTAAGCGAGTGGGTGCCGCACTAGATCGTAACGGTCTGCGTCCGTTGCGCTGGCAGCGCACCGCCGACGGAATTGTCGTTTGTTGCTCAGAAGCAGGCGCGGTTCCTCTTGCCAATCACGGATCAATCAAACGCGGCCGCTTGGGTCCAGGAGAAATGCTTTGCGTTGATCCCGACTCGCCCGGCTCAATTTGGCAGGACGACACTTTTATTAAGGCCACACTTGCCGCCGCCGCGCCTTACGGAGAATGGGTGCGCGATGGTTTGGTCGCTATTTCGTCAGGACGGGCGATCACCACGCCTCCTACCGCGGAAGAAATTCTGGTTAACCAAGTGGCGTTCGGATGCAATAAAGAAGAGATTGCTGTCGTGTTAATTCCAATGACCAACGACGCCAAAGAGCCCACATTTTCTATGGGCGACGACACTCCGTTTGCCGCCGTCGCCACTCAGCCTCGCTTGGTCTTTGGGTTTTTGAAACAACGGTTTGCTCAAGTCAGTAACCCCCCTATCGATCACTTGCGGGAGCGGTTGGTGATGTCACTGCGGATATTTCTTGGTCCGCGCGCACCCTTGCTTTCTTCTGGTCCCGAGGCCGCCCGACTACTCGAACTTCGCACTTTCTTTTTATTTCCTGACCGAGTTTTGGCTCTACTCGACGATCAGAAATCTATTTTCCCGACCGTCATGCTCGACGCGACATTTTCGGTGGCCGATGGCCCAGCGGGTTTGGCTACAGCTATTGCCGATTTAACGGTCGCAGCTGTGAGTGCGGTGCGTTCGGGCGTCGGAATAGTTGTTATTTCTGACGCGGCAATAAGTCCGACCCGTGCTCCCGTTCCTTCGCTGCTTGCGCTAGGAGCCATCCACCACGGCTTAGTTGCGGCCGGAACTCGCGACCGAACCTCGTTGGTCGTCGATAGTGGCGACGCGCGCGACACTCACTCTGTCGCTGCGCTTATTTCGTACGGTGCCGATGCCGTTTGTCCGCGCGTTGCGTTATTGACGGTAGCGTCTATTGCCGACGAAGGACGCTTGGGCGAAACCCACTCGTCCGACGCTCAAGAAAAGTTTCAGGCCGCTATCGAAGACGGCGTGCTTAAAATTTTGGCCAAAATGGGAATCTGCACCATCGATGGTTATCGCGGCGCTCAAATCTTTGAAGCGCTTGGTCTTGGTCGCGAATTAGTCGATACCTGCCTGCAGGGCACGACTACTACCGTGGGCGGCATTGGTTTCGCGGAGATTGCTACCGATGTGCTCGACCGTCACACTGCCGCCTTCGGAGCCAACCCCGCGCTTACTGAGCCCGGAATTATTCGTTTTCGTAAACGCGGAGGCGAGTATCACGAGAACAACCCTGAGCTAATTGCCGCGCTGCACGCGGCTGTTGGCCTCAATGCCGAAGATGCTGATGATGAAACCGACGACAGCTCGGGTGGCGACGCAATCATCAGCACCGCACTGGTTGGTCGCCTATCGAGCAAGTCGATACGGAAAAAAATTGGCGACAAACTTTCCCGAACTCCCATTGCGCCTCCTGAAGATCAAGGTCGGGTTATTTTCTTCGAAGGAATCGGTAAAAGCGCGTTACCCGATCCTGACCCAGTGGATAAACAAGCCGCGCATTTGCTTACTGAGGCTATCGAATCGGGTAAATCGGAGTTCTACGAACGGTTTCGAGAATTAGTCCAATCGCGCCCAACCAGTGAACTTCACGATCTGCTCGACTTCGTTCCGCGCGGAGAGCCCATCGCGCTATCGGAAGTTGAACCAGTCGAGGCCATAACTCGACGATTCTCTTCGGGGGCGATGTCGCACGGCTCGCTGTCCGCCGAAGCCCACGAAACTTTGGCTATCGCCATGAACATGGTTGGCGGTAAAAGCAACTGTGGGGAAGGAGGCGAAAACCCAGCACGGTTTCGCACTCGAGGAACTGCTCGTGACCGCAACTCCAAAATAAAACAAATTGCTTCCGGTCGGTTCGGAGTAACTCCGGAGTATTGCGCTTACGCGGACGAACTGAACATAAAAATGGCACAAGGGTCAAAACCCGGCGAAGGTGGTCAGCTGCCCGGCCATAAGGTCAGCGGTGAAATCGCGCTTTTACGCTTTACCCAACCTGGGGTCGGTCTTATCTCGCCGCCTCCGCATCACGACATTTACTCCATCGAAGATCTCGCGCAGTTGATCTACGACCTAAAACAAGTCAACCCGTTGGCCGATGTATCGGTGAAATTAGTAGCGGAAGACAATGTGGGAGTTATCGCGGCAGGAGTAGTTAAAGCGCTGGCCGAAGTAGTGCAAATATCTGGCGCTAACGGAGGTACCGGAGCATCGCCGCTGTCTTCCATCAAGAACGCGGGATTACCTTGGGAACTCGGTCTAGCCGACGCCCAGCGCACACTTATAGAAAACGATCTTCGCTCACGAGTGCGACTCCGCGTTGATGGCGGATTCAAAACTGGACGCGATGTAATGATCGCGGCCTTGTTCGGTGCCGACGAGTTTTCCTTTGGCACAGTGGTGATGCTGGCGGAAGGTTGCATCATGGTGCGAGCCTGTCATCGCGACACCTGTCCTACCGGTATCGCCACTCAACGGCCAGGCCTGCGCGCCAAATTTGCGGGAACTCCCGAAGGGGTGGCGACCTACATGGTCTATGTAGCCGAAGAAGTACGCGGCTTATTGGCGCAACTCGGGTTCCGCAGCCTCGACGAAGCTATTGGAAAAGTTGAATACCTCCAGCAGCGTCGAACTGGTGATCACCGCGCCGACTCTCTCGACCTCAGTCCGTTGTTACAACCACCGTCTGACCCGACTGCGGTAAGAAGTTTTTCTGCTCATGTTCCGTTGCAGCGACCGCGTTCCGAACTCGACGCTCGCCTGCTTGAAGACGCGTACCCCACCCTCTGGACTGGTGGTACTGCCGAACTCGAATACACCATTGCCAACTCTGATCGGTCCATCGGCGCATCGTTAGGGGGTGCGATTGGTTTGGAGTTTGGCTTAGGCGTACCGCGCGGTTCAGTTGTAGCTCGATTTAACGGTTCGGCGGGACAAAGTTTTGGCGCGTTTCTTGCCAATGGAGTCACATTAGAACTCATTGGCGAGGCGCAAGATTATGTAGGCAAGGGGATGGGCGGAGGTCGAATCATCGTGCGCGCGAGCGCCGACGACGCGGGCGATCCGGTGTTAGTAGGCAACACGATTTTATACGGCGCTACTGGCGGTAAGATTTTTGTTGCCGGCCGGGCCGGTGAACGATTTTGTGTGCGCAACAGCGGCGCGTCGGCGGTAGTTGAAGGAGTCGGCGATCACGCGTGCGAATACATGACTGGCGGCACAGTGGTGGTGTTAGGCGACTTCGGGTACAACCTCGGAGCGGGAATGACCGGCGGTCGGGCCTTCATATACGACCCTAAAAATTTATTGGCAGCCCGATTAAACCGTCAGTTAGTTGACGCTCGATTAATCGACGATGCTCAAGCAACCGAGTTGGAGTTTTTGATTGAAGAACACCGAAGACTTACCGGTTCGACGCTCGCCGACACGCTGCTAGGCGATTGGGCCCACACCCTGCGTTCATTCTGGCGAGTCGCACCGGTAGCTGAAGTCGCCCGTATTGAGCGGGCCAACGAAGGCGTGCTCGATGCCTCTCGTTAGCCACTAGTGGCGATCGGTTAGTCAGTTAGTTACCGAGTTGGAGCAGTGGGCGATTACTCGCGCCAAATATTTCTGCCACTAGCGAATTCGGAAACTTGCTTCGCTCAGTTTCATAAGTTTTTGCCGCCCGATTGTAAGCCGCAACGCGATCATTTGGTGAGACTTGTTGATCAAATCGGGTAAACCCCGCGCTAATGGCGAGATCAGCACTGAGTTTGGGGTTGGCAGCTACATTAGCGCGGGCGCGCCTAGCCAATGCTTCCAAACTGTTAGCAAGGCCCACTTCGGTATTTAAATTTTCTGCCGACACTGGTCGCAACATGAGTTCATTCCAATCATTAAGTTTTTTAGCCAGTTCACTGGTCACCGATCGCTGAGGTCCTCCTACTGCACTTAGCGCCGCGTTGGCCTCACTTAATCCTTGATAGCGAGCGTTTAACGATTGTCGTAACGGAATCCAACTAACATCAACTTTTTTTAGATTGTCGTCAAGTTTTGGTTTGACAATAAACACGGCTAAGCCTGCACCTACTGCCAGTACGCCGACCAGCAAAATAACGATTATCGAAAATACGCGACCGCGACTCATGACTGTCACGACTTTACCGGTGCCACCGTCACAAATCGGTGCAACGGGTCGCTTCGATTGTTTTAGCAGTAGCAGTGGCTTCATTTAGCGGTTGGTGGATGGGTGCTCAACGGCAAAATTCCCCGGCCGACTGGAGAGTGACTGAAGTCTTCGACGGCGACACGATCGAAGTCGTACGCTCCGGCGTAACCGAAACTGTTCGCCTGTTAGGAATTGATACCCCTGAGACCCATCACCCCACCAAACCGGTGGGGTGTTTTGGTCCGGAAGCATCGGATTTTTCTACTCGTTATTTATTAGGTCAGATGATTACGCTCGAATACGATATCGAGCCGCTCGATATCTACGGGCGTCGCTTGGCTTACGTGATTTTGCGGGGGAGAAATTTTAACCAAGTTTTGTTACGGGCGGGATTTGCTCGACTGTTGGTAATCGCTCCCAACCGGGCTCACGGTCACGATTTTCTTGCGGCGGAATTATTCGCTCGCCACCACCGCCGTGGCCTGTGGGCGGCCTGCCCGTTCGAATAATCGGTGCCACGGTCGTTGACGCGAACGCCTAGTGCTGTGAAATAATTTCTAAAAGTTCTTCACCGTAGCGTTCGATTCGGGCGGGACCGATCCCACTGATCTCAAGTAGCTCGTCGTTAGACTGCGGTTTGTACGCCACCAACGCATTGAGTGTGGTGTCAGGAAAAATTATGTACGCCGGAATAGCCGCGGCGCGGGCTCGGTTGCGTCGCCATTCACTAATCGCTTCAGCAAGCGCCGAGTCGCGAGGGTTGGTTGACGACTTGAGATGGGCACGCGACTTTTCCGCACCCGTAGATTTTTTAGGAGATTTTTTAGGAGATTTACCGGTGGATTTTTTAGGAGATTTACCGGTGGAATCGTTAGGGTGGGTTTGGTCGGCGCGTCGGACAGGTTCGGCCGCACCGATCGGGACTAGCCACGGACTTGGCGCTCTATTCGAAGTGTGGTTACCCCGACTGCGTCGAGCCGCCCACGAAAGGTGAAGGTTCTCTTCGGCGCGGGTGATGGCTACATAGAGTAAGCGTCTTTCCTCAGCCTGCTCGTTGGCGCTCTTGGCGTGACTAAGTGGCACTAAACCTTGCTCGAGCCCGGTTATGAAAACGGTAGTGAATTCAAGTCCTTTAGCGCGGTGAAAAGTAATCAATTCCACTGCGTCGCCACCGACCTCGGGCGCTTCATTTTGCAAAGTCGTTTCTAGCCACAATAGAAATCCCGTCACTGATGCGTTGCGGCGATTGGGATCGCTTACCGCGAGGTATTCCTGTCCGAGTCGAACAATGGCCGCGGCGTGTTCACTGATGCCCGCTTTGCCACCCAGATCATCGTCTCGTTCATCGTCTCGGTCATCATCGCGGTCATCACCCAGATCATCATCTGGCCGCACTTCGGTCTGGTCGCCTAGATCGCTAAGTAGTGAGGCAAAATCTAAACCGGGCGCGCGCGCCGCGGCTTTTTCTAATCGTGTCAACACCGCGCGCACCTCGGGTCGTTGCATAAATCGAGTATCACCTCTTAGCCGCATTGGTATTCCGGCCGCGGCGAGGGCGGCTTCAAACCCGGCCGACTGAGCATTAATGCGATATAACACTGCGAAACTTGACCACCCATTAGTAGGAGTTAGTGCCGCGCGAATCTTTTTTGCGATTTCGGCTGCTTCGGTTATGTCGTCTTCGTACTGGGTTATTGTCGGCCACGGTCCCGGTGGGCGAGAAGTTTCTCGGGGCGCGCGCGGCGATATTCCCGTCACTACTTGGGATAAACCGTCGCTCAGCAAGGCTTCAGCCGCGGCAACTATTTGTGGAGTTGAACGGTAGTTGTGATTAAGGCTTAGCGTTTCGGCACCAGGAAACTTTTGCTCAAATTCGGTGAGGCCAGTCGGGTCGGCACCCGCGAACGAAAAGATCGCTTGGTCAGGATCGCCCACCACGGTAAGGCTGGTTCGGTCGCCTAACCAACCCTTAATTACTCGCAACTGCGCTGCACTTACATCTTGGAATTCATCGACAAATAAATGTCTGAAGCGCCATTGTTGCTCGCCGGCAAACTCGGCGTCGGTTTCAAGGGCATCACCTAACCACCAAAGCAAATCTTCGAAGTCAACCAGTTTTTTTGTGCGTTTAGCATTTTCATAATGAGCGTAAATCTTTTCGGTCTGGTCGGGCGCGAGTTGAGTATCACGGTTTAGTCGTACCGCGGAAGTAGCAAAATCGGTGGGGGCTATTAACCGAGCTTTGGCCCATTCGATATCGCTGGCGACTCCCGAAGCCATCACCAGCGCTTCCGAATGACCAAGTGCCGCAGTTCCGCCAGGAACAACCTCGTTGATTAATGGAAAAAGAATTCGGGTTTTACGCTCAAGTATTTGTGGGAAAGCCCGCCGATTAGTTTCCGCTCGCCGTCGCAATTGACCGAGCGCAATGGCGTGCAGAGTTCCCGCAGTCACGCCGGCGGCGTGAGTATTGATTCCTAATCGACCAAGTCGAGTTGTCAATTCTTGCGCGGCGCGACGGGTAAAAGTTACCGCCAAGACCTTCTTGGCTTCATCGCGCTCAGTAGCGATGCGCCACGCTATGCGCCGAGTTAAAACTCGGGTCTTGCCCGAACCCGGCCCGGCCTGAATTGCCAACGGGGCGGCATCGCTAGTAACCGCGGCGCGCTGCGCCGCGTCGAGGCCCTCAAGGAGCTCGGGGTACTCGCCACCGACCATCGTCTGACCGTACTTACTCGGTGCGACATCAGGCCGAATGGGCGGCGAATGATCAGTTGCGACCTAGTCTCTGACGGTCCGACGGCCGTCTAATCGACGCATTATCTAGTCTGAATGAGTGAAGATTGTTGCTAATCCCAGTTCTCGTTGGCGCAATTGGGGGCGCAATCAATCGTGCCGACCGGTGGCGCACGATAAAGCCCGCGCTCAAATCGAAGTTATTGAAACCATCAAGCGAGCGCGCCACCAAGGTCAAACCGTAAAGGTGGTGGGAAGCGGTCACTCGTTTAGTGCCGCCGCTTGCACCTCGGGCCGTATGCTTTCGATTACCGAACTCAATCGAGTGATCGCGGCCGACCCGACCGGCGCAATTTCAGGTGAGCCCACCATAACCGTTGAGGCGGGCATTTCAATTAACCGACTCAACGATGAACTCGCCGCGCGCGGTCTCGCTCTCGCCAATATGGGCGACATCGCCAACCAAACTATTTCGGGCGCGGTATCGACCGGAACTCACGGTACCGGTGCCAATTTTGGTGGTTTGGCAACTTTTATTCGTGAATTCGAGATGGTAACTGCTTCGGGCGAAGTGGTTCGGTGTTCGCCCACCGAAGAAGCCGAGATATTTCATTGTGGTCGAGTGAGTTTAGGTGCGCTCGGAATTATTACTCAGTTAACCCTCGGATGCGTACCCGCATTTAATTTGGCGCATAAAGAACGCCCCGCCAAACTCCAAGAGGTAGTAGCCAATCTCGATCAAAGCGTTAGCGAAAATGAACACTTTGAGTTCTACTGGTTGCCGCATACGGAAGCATGTTCGCTATTAATGAATAATCGCACTACCGATTCGGTTCGTCCTCAGAGTTCTTATCGAAAATGGCGCAACGAAGTTTTTTATCCTAATTACTTCTTTGGAGCATTAGTAAAAGCAGGGAAGCTGATTCCACCGTTGGTGCCACGGATAGCGGGAGTAGTTGCCGGCACGGTTGGCAACGCGCGGCGAATTGATCGTAGCGACCATATTTTTGTCAGTACTCGTCTATTGCGTTTTGTCGAGATGGAGTACGCCTTACCGCGTGAAAATGTTGGTGAAGTTTTATTGGCGTTACGCGACTTTATTGATAACTCAGATTTACGAGTCAGTTTTCCGGTCGAAGTTCGTTTTGTCGCCGCCGACGATATTCCGCTGAGTATGGCAACGGGGCGAGACACCGGTTTTATCGCGGTACACATGGCTCTTGGTATTGATTTCGAACGCTACTTTCGTGGAGTAGAAGCGATAATGAATCGATTTGCCGGTCGACCCCATTGGGGCAAGATGCATTACCAAGACGCGAAAAGTTTGGCACCGCTGTACCCAGAGTGGGATCGGTTTTTAGTTCTGCGTTCACAGCTTGATCCCGATCGGCTATTTACTAACGATTACCTTGACCGCGTTCTAGGAACCACTTAGTATCCGACGATGGGCTACCCCAAGAAACTTATTAATCCCGGAGAGGAAATCGTTCTCGACCTCCGGCCGCATTGGTGGTTTTTTTATAAACATGTGCTGACCGGTATTGGCTTAGTGGTTCTTCTTTTCCTAACCGCAATCACCGACGGCACTTTAAAAAAAGTCATAGGTGGGAGCACTTTGGTGTTGGCGGTGGTGTGGGGAATTTGGCTGTTGCTTAAATTTATTTCTTGGTCTCGCACCTACTTTGTAGTTACTAGTCACCGAGTTATTTACCGCACGGGAGTTATTTCTCGTCACGGCGTTGAAATCCCTATGGAACGAATCACCAATCTAAATTTCCATCAACGCATTTTTGAACGCATGATCGGTGCCGGAACGCTCGACGTGCAGTCGGCCGGAGAAGCAGGAACCACGGTATTTGAAAATGTTCGCCATCCCGACGGTGTGCAGCAAGAGATTTATCGACAAATGGATTCTGGTTCTCAGGGCGGTTCTAAGCAGAGTGCGGAGCACATTGGTCAAGCAGTCGCCCAGGCAATGAGCGCTTCGGGCGGCAACGACATTCCCGCGCTGATTGAAAAATTGGCCGCTTTGCGCGAAAAGGGGCTTATCACCGAGTCCGAATATTCGGCCAAGAAAACTGAACTACTCGAGAAAATGTAACTCTAGCTATTCGTTGACTGGTCCGGCGCCATCTACTGCGTGCACAACGAACGCCGCCGCGGCATTTCCGATCTCGGGGCTTGTATTAGAACGGTAACTAGCCAATGCGGCGGTAGTTGTTTTGGTGACTGCATCGTTAGGTACCAACGCCACTACGCAGCCGCCGAACCCTGCACCAGTTAATCGCGCGCCCACTGCGCCCGCCTCGCGTAGCGCTGCTACTAGTGCATCGAGTTCGGGAGTAGAAACACCAAAGTCGTCACGCAGGCTTGCGTGGCTGGCATCCATAAGTGGGCCGAGATTGTCAATCGATCCGGACCGCAACGCTTCGACAAATTTCACCACGCGATTATTCTCACTTACTACATGGCGCGCTCGGGGATTATTACCAACCTGACTGAGGGTGGCGTTACGCAAAGAATTGAGGCCGAGTTGTTTGGCCGCGTCCTCAACTTCACTGCGTCGTTGCGAGTACTCACTGGTTGCTAACGCGCGGGGCACACCAGAGTTGACTACCACTACGGCTAATTCTTTGGGCAATGCGACTGGAGTAACCGTGATCGATTCGAAATCTATTAATAACGCGTGGCCGGCTTGGCCATAAACCGATGCCAGTTGATCCATTAATCCACTGGGAACTCCCGTTGCCATCGCCTCGGCCTGGTGAGCGCGCTGGGCGAGTTCGTTACCACTAAGCGGTTGACCCACCCATTGACTCAACGCGCCCACTAGAGCCACCGATAAGGCCGAACTCGACGACAGTCCGCTTCCTAGCGGAACAGTAGAAGTGAGCGCGAGTTCGATGCCGCGTTTACGACTCTCCAGAATTTCGTTATCCGAACTTGCTACTACTGCCATGGCCGCGGCCACGAACCGACCCCACGCCGGCTCAATAGGTGAGGCCGGAAAATCCCAATTAGCAATTTCCACCGCACCAGATTTTTCTCCAGATTTTTCTCCAGATTTTTCTCCAGATTTTTCTCTGGAGAGATCAAGTGCCCATAGCGCAATAAGATGCGCGCGCACTGCGGGTTCTGCGACTCCGTCGGCTCGAGCGGCAACACCAATCAGACAGTCACGATCGATAGCCATGGGTAACGCGAGCCCACCGGCGTAATCGGTGTGATCGCCGATTAGATTTACCCGTCCGGGTGCTCGCCACCACGAGATTTCTTTTGTCTCGGTTTTCGACCCCGAACTAGATCCAGTCCCAGATTTAGTCAGGGATTTCCGCAATTCTCGGTAGCGTTCTTCATCAGCCGGAATAGCCGGAATAGTGGTCATAGTCGAATCTTAGAAGCGAGTATCCGCAGGGATGCCGCCCATGACAATCGCCGCTATGCCATAATATTCCGATGAGTCGAATCAAGCGTTCGTGGGAGTTAGGCAAATTGTCGTGGTCGGTCTTGCGCTCCGACCATACTCTGGCCATCTTTCCGATTTATTCCGCGGTGACCTCGGTAATCGTGCTCGGCGGTTTTGGAGTTCTCGTCGCGTTGGTCGGATTACAAGATTCGGGTAAATCCGAATCAATTTCGCCCCTCGGTATCGTGTTCGTAATTTTGGCCTACATCGCAGTGGCATTTGTAGCAACTTATTTTCAGGCGGCGCTAGTTCTCGGCGCCAACGATGTTCTGGAGGGTCGCAACGCTACGGTCAAAACTTCGTTACACGCGGCCAACTCCAATCTGAGTCGGTTATTACCGTGGGCCATCGTTCAAGGAACCGTTTCGATAATCATCTCGTCCATCGAAGAACGGGCGGGTTTCGTTGGCCAGATTGTGGCCGGCTTAGTAGGCGCGGCGTGGAGAGTGGCCACATTTCTTACCATTCCTATTATTGTGTTCGAAGATCTCTCGCCGTGGCCCGCGCTTAAGCGTTCGGGTTCGCTACTGAAAAGCACTTGGGGCGAAAACATTATCGCCCAAGGCGGTTTAGGGCTTATCGGGTTATTGGCCGCCTTACCCGGAATTGCCCTAATTGTTATTGGAGTCGCTACTGGCAGCGCGGTAGTCGCAGTGACCCTGAGCGCTATCGGCATCCTCATTCTCGTTGTGGCCATGGTGGTGGTGAGCGCAATGAGTGGCATTTACCGCACGGCGCTTTACCGCTACGCGATTGATGGACGCACTCCCACCGCCTTTGCCAGCATCAACATGGCGGCCGCGTTTGGCCCTCGTAAAGCCGCACGCGGTAGGTAAGTTAAGAGAGAGCAGACCAAAAATCCCCTCTGGGCTCCGGTAGCGTAGCCATTATGCTTGAAATCGAAAACCACCCTCGCCTTACTGATCCGCTATTAGTGATTTCGATAGCGGGCTGGGTTGATGCCGGTGAAGCGGGAGCGGGAGCTGCCTCCACTATCACTAAACAACTCGAGAGCGCGCGTCGGTTCGCTAAGTACCCCCTCGACGAGTTAGTTGATCTGCAACAAACTCGGCCCACCATCGAACTCGTCGACGGCGAGACTCGCAATATCGTTTGGCCCCACCTTGATCTAATCGCGGGTCACGCTGGGCGCGATGTAGTGGTGCTTACTGGACCGGAACCGTCGCTGCGGTGGCCAAAAGTTATTGACGATTTGGTTGGTCTAGCTATCGATTTGGGTGTCCGCCAAGCCTTCACCCTCGGCGGAATGCCGGCCATGGTTTCGCACCGCCGCCCGCTATCGGTACTGGCGACTGCTACCGCGCACTCCATCGCGCAAGAAATTGGTGCTACCCGTACCGATTATGTCGGTCCCACCGGAATGCAGACGGCACTGCAGGTGGCGCTAGGCGAAGCAGGTATTCCTAGCGTTGGGTTGTGGGTACAAGTCCCTCACTATGTGTCGGGTAATGAGTCGCCCGCAGCCGTACGCGCGTTATTAGAACGCGTGCGCGAATTTGGTGGCCTGCGTATCGACCTTACCGAGCTTGATGGCCAAATCGATGCGTACTCAGAAAAAGTCGAGGAAGGATTACAAGATCGCCCCGATGTTTTAGATCTAGTTCGGGCGATTGAAAATGAAACGGTAGGGGAGATTTCGGGCGATGAATTGGCAACCGAAATAGAACGGTTTCTGCGCGATCAATAGACCCCGCCAACAGACCCCGCCGGAACCGGATTGTCGATTAGTTACTTATTAGGCTGAGGTGTAATTCGCAAGTAGGGTTTAACGGCTTTCCAACCCTTAGGGAATTTTGCTTTGGCATCTTCGTCCGAAACTGCGGGGACAATAATTACATCTTCACCGTCAGTCCAATCAACCGGAGTCGCGACTTGGTACTGAGCCGTTAGTTGTAGTGAATCGATCACCCGAAGAACCTCATCAAAGTTACGGCCCGTACTCGCGGGGTAAGTGATTATGAGTTTTACCAACTTGTCAGGGCTGATTATAAAAACTGACCGCACGGTCAAAGTATCGTTAGCATTAGGGTGAATCATGTCGTACAAATCGACCACGATCCGGTCGGGGTCGGCCAGCAGCGGGAAGTTGAGTTTGTGACCCTGGGTCTCTTCGATATCACCCGCCCATTTGTTGTGGTCTTCGAGGGGGTCAACCGAAAGGCCGATCACCTTCACATTGCGTTTATCGAATTCCGATTTGAGCGCCGCCACTCGACCCAGTTCAGTGGTGCAGACCGGAGTGAAATCTTTAGGGTGGCTAAACAACACACCCCAGCTATCGCCTAGGTAGTCGTGGAAAGCGATGGAGCCCTCGGTGCTTTCCACTGTGAAATCAGGAGCCTTGTCGCCCAATCTGAGTGCCATGATGGGAGTTCCTTTCGCCGTATTTGCCGCCGAGCGCATCTCGACTGGGCTCAATCTAGGTCAGTAACTGCTTAAAAGTCTACTTAAAAGGTCGGAAATGCCAACCCCATCTAAAAACGAGTCTGCGAAAGGTTCTACGGGGCAAATTCGTCCGTGGTCGCGCCGGCTACGGGCGCTGGTGGTTGACGCATCGCCGCTGCGCAGCTCACGGGATTTCCGCTTGTTGTGGTTCGGAGAGTTGATCTCAGAGGCGGGATCGCAGATCACTCTGGTGGCGCTCTATATCCAGATCTACGCCCTTACTAACTCGGTGGCCGCGGTGGGGTTAATCGGTCTGGTGCAGTTCGTTCCGTTGGCTTTAGGCACATTGCTGCTCGGACCGGTCATCGACACCCACGACCGTCGCCGGCTTTTGTTGATCGCCCAGTGTGGCCAGGCCTTCGCGGCCGCAGTTCTTTTCGGGGCAACTTTCGTCACCCACCCACCGATTGCGGTGGTTTATTTAGGCGGTGCATTAGTTGCGGGCTTTGCCGGTTTTTCACTTTCAGTGCGCTCCGCCATGACTCCCAACCTGGTAACGCCCGAACAACTACCGGCCGCCCTCACGCTAAATCAAGTCATGTGGAACACTTGCTTAATAGTCGGGCCAGCCCTCGGCGGAATCATGATTGATCAATTCGGTTTCCGATGGGCTTACGGAGTCGATATGGCTACATTCGCCGCCACCATCATCGCTTGCTTGATGATGAGTCCGCAGTTTCCCGTACGCGGTGATTCGGTTTCAACTAGTGCCGAAAATAGTTTTATCAAACGGGGATTTTCTCAAGTTTTTGAAGGCTTTCGATTCTTGCGGGGCCGCCGCATCCTGCAAGCGACTTTTTATGCCGATCTAATCGCCATGATTTTCGGAATGCCCCGTGCGCTATTCCCCGTGTTGGCAGTTACTCAGTTTCATTCCAGTTCGACGATTGTTGGCTTGTTATTTGCCGCAGTTTCAGTTGGAGCATTAGTAGGTGCCCTTAGTTCAGGCTGGGTTTCGCGTATTCGTCGCCAAGGACTTGCGGTGGTGTGGTCGATTGTTATTTGGGGAATAGGCGTGATTGGTTTCGGTCTTTCTGGTTCGGCCTTAGTAATTGCTTTATTCTTTTTAGCTCTGGCGGGCGCGGCCGATGTAATTTCGGCAGTATTTCGTAATACGATTTTACAGACCAATGTGCCCGACGATATTCGCGGTCGAATGTCAGGAGTTCATATTCTTGTTGTCGCCGGCGGTCCTCGCTTGGGCGATGCTGAGGCGGGGTTAGTGGCCGCGCTCACTACCCCCACCATTTCGGTAGTTTTTGGCGGAGTCGCGTGCATCGTTGGGGTTGTGGGTCTCGCGGTCGCCGTACCCGATCTTGTGCGTTATCGATCCGACCGTGCCCTCCCGAATTCTCCCCGAGCGCCCTGAGCGATGTGTGGTCGCTTTGTCGCGGCAACGCCAGTAACGGACTTGGCGCGACTGTTTGCCATCGATACCGTCGCGCTCGACGAATCGTCCAACGAACCTAATTACAACGTGACTCCTCGTACTGAAGTATTGGCGATACGCGAACGAATTCACCGAGGCAAGCAGTCGACTGATATGCAAATCGGTAAACGAGAACGAGTGCTATCGCGTTTGCGCTGGGGGTTAGTACCTGCTTGGGCTAACGATGTCAGTGTTGGCGACCGCATGATTAACGCCCGACTCGAAACCGTGGCCGAAAAACCGGCTTTTCGATCCGCATTCGTGCAGCGCCGGTGCATCATTCCGGCAACCGGATTCTACGAATGGCAAGTAATTAGTGAAGCCACCACTCCTAAAGGCCGCCCGGCTAAACATCCGATGTACATTCACCGTCGCGACGATCAGCCACTGGCTTTTGCGGGTCTCTGGGAAATTTCCGATTTAGCCGACCACCAAAGCTCAGCGGCGCTTCCTTCTGGCCGGGCCGAACCTTTAAGCGCGGGAAAACTACGCACTTGCTCCATCATCACCACCGAAGCGCGCGGCCCGTTCGCCGAGGTTCATCACCGCATGCCCGTGATCTTGCCGCCGAGCGCGTGGTCCGACTGGCTAGATCGCGACTCGCACGATCCGGCGGCGCTTTTCGACTTAGTGAACGACTATCCGTCAATCGATCAAGTAGCAAATGAATTCGATATTTTCCCCGTCTCCACTCGAATCAATCGACCGGACGAAAACTCCGTCGAGTTAATCGCGCCCGTTGCTTGATTTGATCAGGCGTTTGGAGCGATAGCGCGCATAGTGGCGCGGGCGTCTTCGGGGTTAGCCAAGATTGCCGGAGCAGGCGTGGTTACCCCGTTGGCGGCGTAGCGCGCGAGCTTGGCGCGGATGTCGGCCGGCGAACCGTGCACCACAATTTCGTCGATTAGCGATTCGGGAATGGCCGCGGTTGCCGCTGCTCGATCGCCCGCGTCCCACGCCTTCCACATCGGAGCAAGGATCTCGCCGCGTCCGAGCCATTCATGAAACTTGGCGTAGACCGGAACATTCAGATACGCGGCAATAGCGCGACGGCCAACAAAATTAATGATCTCGCGATCGGTAGTGGGTAATACAAAAATTCGAGCCACGATTTCTTTGCCCTCGCCGACATGAGGGACCACAGTGCGCACATCTTCGGCCGAGAGCCAATTAATAATCGCACCGTCGCCTTCGGTGCCCGCCAGTTTCAACATCTTTGGTCGTAAAGCGGCTACCAAAATCGGTGGCATTTCGGGGACTCCGGCACCGAGACGAAAACCTCGTACCGAAAATGTTTCGTAATCGGCGGTTACTTTTTCTCCGCTCAACGCGGCGCGCAAAAATGTGATGGTGTCGCGTACTCGTTGCATAGGTTTTTCGAACGCGACCCCGTTCCAATTTTTTACGATGGTTTCCGACGATGTTCCGATACCGATAGCAAACCGACCGGGCGCGGCTTGGCACATGGCCGCCACACTTTGCGCCAAGGTTGCGGCTCCTCGAGTAAATACCGGAACGATTGCGGTTCCGAGTCGTAACGACGGCGCCCACGCCGCGGCCAGAGCAAGAGGAGTGAAGGCGTCAGTTCCTCCCGCTTCGGCACTCCATAGGTCGGTGTAGCCCAAACTCTCTATTTCTTCGTACCAAGATTTGTGATCGTTGAGGTCGACGCCGTCGAACGGCACGGTAATTCCGTAGCGTTGCGGAACTTTACTCACCGAGTTTTCTCCTTAGTCGGACGCGAGCTCCACTGTCGACAAATAGCCGACTGGCTCGCGGTAGCTAACAGAGTGCCATCTTCAGCCCAGAGGTGCACGACTCCGTGTCCAAATCCATTAGTAACGGCCTGAATCCTGATGTCGGCGAGTATCCATTCGGTGGGGTGGTCGGTTGCGACCATTCGCAAAGTGTTATCGAGACTATTACTCGCGGTTAGGCGTCCTAGCGCTTGACCGATTCCGAAAGGAACCCAGTCGCCCAAAATGGCGAGCGCAGGTGCACCGGTACTCAAACCTTCCGGCAATTTCAACCACAGCGCGCTGCGCCCATCACCCTGAACGCCATCGAGTTCTTCCATCGGGCGTGAATTGGCCATCCGCATTTCGAGTCGGCTGGCAATAGTTCCTTCGTGTCCTTCAAAAAGTGGACGCTCCGCACACTGATCGGGCGGCGCGGTGTCGGGCATTACTGCCCATTCACCCGACCACGGCAGTTGACGCTGTCCCAGAGTGGCGAGCACAGTAAAAATCTCTTGACCATCGACGCGGGCGAACACTCGTGCCTGCGACGACGCGTGACCTCGCACTAGTTCAACCGCTTCGAGTTCAAGCACTGAAGGTGGTCGTACAAATTGCAGAAACTGAGAGGTGGCCCAAACTAACGGCCGTTCGGTTATGCGTTCTAGCACGGCAATCGCCGCGCCGAGCCCACAGCCGCCAAAGAGTGCACCGATTCCTGAGCAGAGCTCTTTGACTACTGGCATGCGCCAGTGTTGTGGATCGGCGGTAGCCTCAATGCCGTAAAAATCTTGAATGTCCATCATGTGAATCTAGAGGCTGGTGAATCTAGAGGCTGGATCGATGTCGTTAGTGATTCCGCTCCGACTTAATGCAAGCGGACGCCGACCTGATCTACGCGTACGTCGACCCGATCTACGCGTACGCCGACCTGATCTACGCGTACGCCGACCTGGGTAATAATCAGGTTATGCCTAAGCGGTTATTCGGAGTTTTGCTGGCGGTAATGCTGACCGCGACCGGCCTGACCGGACTGTCGGGCACGGCAACCGCGGCCAATGCATCACCTGAATACACCGCCACTATCAAAACCGCAATCGACGATATTCAGCAGTACTGGTCGCAAGAGTTTCCGCGCGTCTACGGCAAGCCGTACGACCCGATTTCCACTAATCGAATTATCGCGGCCGAACCCGGAGTAAAGATTCCTAATTGTGATGATAAACGACAGACCTACAAAAATATTGCTGAAAATGCTTTCTATTGCTTCGGCGCTGATTTCATTGCTTTCGATAATTTTTCACTTTTCCCTGCGTTTTATAAAAATTATGGCTCGTTTGGACCAGCCGTAATTCTGGCTCACGAATGGGGCCACGCCATTCAAGACCGTTCGGGCAACACCGCGCACAGCAGCATTTCGCTTGAACAACAAGCCGATTGTTTCGCGGGGGCGTGGACTGGGCATATCGCCAATAGCCCAGAGTCGGAAGTCAAGTTCACTGCTGGCGATCTGGATAACGCCCTTTCAGCCCTGCTTTACCTCAGCGACTCACCCGGCACCTCCGCTAAAAATCCCGCCGCCCACGGTTCGGGCTTTGATCGGATTCGAGCATTTCAAGATGGGTTTGATAGCGGTGCTGAATTATGCGCAACTTATTTTGAGAACCCACCCGAAATCTTTGAAATCCCTTTTGTTGACAAAAAAGAAAAGAAAACGGGGGGCGAGATTGCCGGCAACAAAGTAGTTTCGGTAACCGCAGATTTACTTAATGCATTTTATGCAAAAGTTATGCCCGACTATTCACCGCTGCCACTAAAACGAGTTTTTACCTACAACTCCAGCAAATCGCGTAAGCAGTATCCGGAGTGCGGTGGTCGAGTATTAACAAAAGACGAAATCTCTAATCGAATTTTTTACTGTATCGACGATGACTATGTCGCGTTTGACGAAGACTATGTTCAGCATATTTACGATGACATCGGTGATTTTGGAGTAATGGTTTTGTTCTCTAACGCGTGGGCTACTTATGCTCTTTTGCAACAGGAATTTCCCGGTGCGGCTGAGAATACCAACGCCGCCGTCGATCGAGCCGACTGCTATACCGGCGGCTTTTCGGCTGCGGTCTGGAACGGATACCTCAAAAGCAAAACCCTCGGCGGGAAAGTGTTGCTGTCGGCGGGCGACCTTGACGAGGCGATCCTGGCCCTACTGGATTATTCGTCGGCCCGAAACGCCGGTGGGTTCGACCTTACTTTCACCAGATTTCGTTCATTTCGTAACGGTTTTCTCCACGGTTACGGCTTCTGTCAGGCTGAATAATCATGGCTGAACCCGCAGTAGAAGTTCAATCGCTCTACAAAACCTTCGGAGATTTTCACGCGGTTAACGATGTCTCGTTTTCGGTTGCTCCGGGTGAATTATTTGGCTTCCTCGGCCCTAACGGCGCGGGCAAAACCACCACGATCAGCATTTTGTGCACGCTACTGAAGTTAAGTGCCGGCTCGGCTCGAGTTGCCGGTTACGATGTCGTCACTCAGTCGAGCCAAGTGCGTTCCAGCATCGGTTTAGTGTTTCAAGATATCACCCTCGACGACTACTTGACCGGCGCGGAAAACTTAAAATTTCATGCGGTACTTTATGGTTGTCCGCCCAGCCAAGTAAAAGAACGCACGGCGCCGTTATTGGAGATGGTCGGATTAGTCGACCGCGCCGATCAGCAAGTTCGTTTCTATTCAGGAGGCATGAAGCGCCGGCTTGAAATTGCTCGCGGTCTACTACACGCGCCGAGTGTTCTGTTTCTTGATGAACCCACCATTGGTCTCGACCCGCAAACTCGCCTACATATTTGGGATTATGTCGATGAACTACGCGTTCGCGAATCTACGACGATGTTCTTAACTACCCACTACATGGATGAAGCTGAGCGTTGCGATCGCATTGCCATCATCGACCAAGGCCGTATTGTCGCCATCGACACCCCCGACGCGCTTAAGGCTTCGGTGGGAACCGATGTTGTGACTATCGAGACTGCTGATGACGCCGCGGCGCGGGTTCAGGTGCGCGAGTCTCTTGGTGTCGAAGGCGACCTCACCGACGACGGTTTGCGGTTCAAAGTGGCCGACGGGGAAGCGTTCGTGCCGAGGCTTTTTGACCGTCTCGAAACGGGGGTCCGCAGCGTAAATGTGCGTCGACCGAGTCTTGACGATGTTTTCATTGAGTACACCGGTCGCGACATACGCGATGCCGACGTGAACGCAGGTGACCAAATGCGGGCCAGCCCGATGATACGAGGATTCCGGAAAAACTGATGGCCGAAACCGTTCTCCCTAATCCCAGTATCGAAATAGCCGTGACTCCAACAATGCACCACGAGGGGCCAATGCTTCGAAATTTTCGCGCCATGCTCATGGTTTGGCGTCGCGACATCATTCGCCTGTTTCGTATGCCGACGCGGATTATCACTGGGATCGCACAACCGCTGTTGTTTCTTTTTGTTCTTGGTGCCGGCTTGGAATCAGCTATCGGTTCCAAAGGAGCGGCCGGAGTCGACTACCAGCAATACTTGTTCCCCGGTATTTTGGCGATGTCGGTTCTTACTTCAGCATTATTTTCCGCCATCGCCATTGTGTGGGATCGCGAATTTGGTTTTTTACGCGAAATGTTGGTGGCACCGGTTCGCCGGTCAACGCTGGTTTTAGGCAAAGCCCTCGGTGGAGGATCGGTTTCGGTAATTCAAGGGTTAGTCCTAGTGATATTGGCGCCAATAATAGGAGTGTCGTTCACCGTCTCCAGTTTTTTCGAGATGCTCGGATTATTGCTACTACTAGCGTTTTCACTTACGGCATTTGGCATTGTTATTGCTAGTCGCATGCAGCGCATGGAAAGTTTCCAGATGGTTATGGCCTTGGTTCTCCAGCCCATGCTGTTTTTATCGGGAGCAATTTTTCCGTTAGACGCGCTGCCCGGGTGGCTCACCGTAGTAACTCGGCTCAATCCGGCCACTTACGGAGTTGACGCCATTCGTCGAACAATTCTTCCGCAATCCACTCCGCTCGAACTCTTTGGCGGAGTAGTTCCGATTTGGCTCGACGCGGTGATCACCTTTGGATTCGGTGTGGCTATGCTGGTGCTGGCCGTAAAACTTTTCGGAAAGACTGAATAAATGACTCGTCCGATTAATCACGCCTGGCAACTCGCGGAGCGACCCACCGGTCTTATCAACGACCAAACCTTTACTTTGGTCGAAGAATCGGTACCGGAATTAGTCGATGGTGAGTATCTCGTCCGCAATGTGTACCTATCAGTCGATCCCACCCAACGGACTTGGATTCGCGAGGAGCCCAGCTATTTACCTCCGGTGGGCATTGGCGAAGTCATGCGGGCGGGCGCCATCGGTGAAGTAGTGGAGTCGCGTAACGCGGAGTATCCAGTGGGCACATTCGTAACCGGGCTTCTGGGTTGGCAGGAATATTCTCGTTTACACGAACCAATCAATATCGTGCCCGCGGGAATTCCGCTGCGGCCGATGATGGGCGTATTCGGCGCCACCGGTATCACCGCTTATTTCGGCATGCTTGAAGTGGGTGGTCCGCAAGCAGGCGAAACCGTTCTCGTATCGGGTGCCGCCGGCGCGACCGGTTCGGTCGCGGCCCAAGTTGCTCAGATCCAGGGGGCGCGAGTCATTGGCATTGCCGGCTCGGCTGAGAAGTGTGCGTGGCTTTTTGATGTTGTCGGTCTTGACGGCGTCATCAATTACCACACTGAAGATGTTGAACAACGCATAAGCGAGTTGTGCCCCGACGGCATTGATGTATTTTTTGACAATGTTGGTGGCGCGACTCTTGACGCGGGGTTGAAAAACTTAGCGATTGGTGCCCGCGTGGTTTTGTGCGGTGCTATTTCTACCTATAACGAGCTCGACACGCCGCCCGCTATTCATTGGTATCTCAACTTGGTAATCAAGCGTGCTCGCATGCAAGGTTTTTTGGTACTCGACTATCTCGATCGTTTTACCGAAGCTGTCCTGCAACTGGTTACATGGGATATGGAAGGAAAACTCAAGTGGCGTGATCATGTGCTCGACGGCATCGATCAGGCCCCCACCGGCTTAGGCATGCTGTTTAGTGGTGATAACACGGGAAAACTATTAGTACAGGTCGGACCCGACCCCACCGCTAGCGCGACTTAATAACTGATCCTGCTAACGCTCCGGTCGATTCGCCGTTTTCCATAAATACTTGGCCGTTAACGATAGTCATTTCGTAGCCAGTAGCTTTTTGGGCAAAGCGTCCCGCTCCGTGGGGAAAATCGTGACGGTATTCCGGAACTGATAGCGACAATTCGTCGTAATTAATAATGTTGATGTCGGCGAATGCGCCCGGTGCCAGTACGCCGCGGTCAACGATTCCAAAAGTTTGGGCCGTATCCGAGGTAATGCGCCGCACCGCATCTTCAATCGTCAGGGCTTGCCGTTCGCGCACCCAGTAGGTGAGTAGGTGAGTGGGCGCACTGGCGTCCATGGTTTGGCCAACGTGGGCACCGGTATCGGCTAAACCCATCAAAACTTCGGGAGTCTGGAGCATCTCCTCAATGGCGGCAAGACTTTGATTCAACAAGGGCCACGATAGCAATAACTGTCCGTCAGTTTCGAGCGCGAGATCGATGAAAGCTTCTACTGGAGTTATGTTTCGTTGCTGGGCCACCGCCATTAGCGAATTTTTAGCATCACAGTCGTAGCGCGCCTGACCATCCGGGCCGTTGAGGATAAAAAACTGGTCTAGCCCAGCCGCGTCGCCGCGCGCCTCTTCTATTAGTTCGGCGCGACGATCAGCGTTACCCAGTACCGCTAGTTTCTCGTCAATCTCAAGACCCCGCAGTGCGTACCAAGCTGGATGCGAATCAAAAGGCGTGCGGTGCATAAGCCCAGTCAATACTCCAACATACCGAGCCAAGGTTTGCGGCCGTATGTTGGCGCCGCGCGCGTTAGCGTTGCGCGTTAGCCGTAACGCGGTGCGCCAGTGTTCGCCTTGATCCCAAGTATGAGTGAGATTAAAAGTTACTGGGCTATTAGATCGCCGACTTAGTTCTTCCATCCACGCCAATTCGGATTTCACCCGCGGTTCTGATGGTCCGTCGCCATCAAAGCGCGGCGCCACTTCGAATATTCCGCCCGCCCGTCGATTTAAAACATCGGCTATTGCCATCAACTCGTCAAAGTCGGCGAATGTTCCCGGCACATAGCGACCGTCAGGAACTCGGTGCCGCAAAGTGCGCGACGACGAAACCCCCAACGCTCCGGCGGACAATGCTTCATCAAGTAAACGGGTAAAGGTCGTCATCTCGTCGTCGGTCGGGACCGCAGTTTCTTCCAGACTGCGCTCACCCATGGCGTAGTAGCGCAGTGCGCTGTGACCAACCATGCCTCCCACATTGATCCCGGTAGGAGTGCGATCGAGCCAGGCTAAGTATTCTCCGTAAGTTTCCCAGTCCCACGGCATACCGTCGAGAATGCTTTGGGCAGGAATATCTTCTACTGATTCCATCATTGTCGCGAGATACGCCTTATCACCGTCGCGCACGGGCGCAAAAGTGACTCCACAATTACCGATCACAACGGAAGTAACGCCATGCCAACACGCGGATGTGCCGAGAGGATCCCAGCCAAATTGGGCGTCAAGGTGGGTATGAATATCTACAAAACCCGGGGTGACAATACGGTCCGTAGCGTCAATCTCGCGCCGACCGCGTTTGGTCACTTCACCTACTTCGACAACGCGGTCATCGCTAATCGCGACATCGGCCGGATAAGCCGCGGCACCGGTACCGTCGATTATCGAACCATTACGAATAACGAGATCGTGAGCCACAGTGCTTACGATAGACAACGTTCCCGTTCGCTGCCAGTATCACTACCGAAAGCGGAGCCAATATCGGGTTTAGTATCACTGCTAGGTACGTTTAACCAAACCCGATCAAGAGGAGATCCAAAATGGGTACGCCAGAGATTCCCTTAATCGTCAGCGTTGATGATCATGTAGTGGAGCCGGCCGACCTCTGGACCCGTTGGCTGCCCGAGCGATTTCGTGAGCAAGGCCCCCGCGTTGAGCGCCGGGGTTTGGGTGAAATGAAATTCACCGGTGGCGCTTCGTACCAAATTACTTTCGACGACGACGGTCCCCAAGCCGATTGCTGGTTCTACGAAGATCTAGTAATTCCCCATAAGCGCCATGTCGCCGCGGTGGGTTTTGAACGCGACGACATGAGTCTTTCGCCGATTACCTACGACGAAATGCGTCTCGGTTGCTATGAACCTGCCGCACGCGTTGCCGACATGAAGATGAATCATGTCGAGGTGAGTCTTTCGTTCCCGACCTTTCCGCGTTTTTGCGGACAGACTTTTCTTGAAGCCAAAGATAAAGAACTCGCGATGGCGTGCGTCTTGGCCTACAACAACTGGATGATCGACGAATGGTGCGGCGACAGCGGAGGCGCGTTGGTACCACTGCCAATTATTCCGTTGTGGGATGTCGCGGCCGCCGCGGCTGAAGTTCGACGCAACGCAGCGCGGGGTGCGCACGCAGTTTGCTTTAGCGAAATACCCCCTAATCTCGATTTGCCGAGTATCCACTCGGGGCACTGGGACCCATTCTTTATTGCGTGTGCCGAAACCAACACCGTGGTTTGTATGCACATCGGATCGTCGTCGAAAATGCCCGCGACTTCAGCCGATGCCCCTGCCGCGGTGCAAGCCACCCTGTCGTTCGGTAACGCGATGGCATCAATGACCGACTTCTTATTTTCGGGCGTGCTGGTGCGTTTCCCCGACTTACGCTTGGCGTATTCCGAAGGCCAGATCGGTTGGATTCCTTACATTCTTGAACGCGCCGACGATGTTTGGATGGAACATCGAGCGTGGGGTGGCGTGCGCGACATTGTTCCCGAACCTCCATCCACCTATTACTACCGCCAGATCTACGGTTGTTTCTTTCGCGACCAGCACGGTTTGGAATCGCTCAAACGGGTTGGGGTCGACAACATTACGTTTGAAACTGACTATCCCCACACCGATTCAACTTGGCCCCACACTAAAGAGCTAGCCGAAAAAATGTTTGCCGACCTCGATCAAGAAACTATTTACAAGATCGTGCGGGGCAACGCTATTCGAATGTTATCGCTCGATCTCGACTAAGGTTAGTTCGGTGCCTAGCGACGCGGCCCCCAATATAGATGTAGATATAGATGTAGATGTAGTGGTGGTAGGCGCGGGCATGGCCGGTCTTTACATGCTTCATCATCTCCGCGCCCAAGGGTTTTCGGCGACGGTGTTTGAACAGGGCGACGGTGTCGGCGGCACTTGGTTCTGGAATAGATATCCGGGTGCTCGCTGCGATGTCCCTAGTCTTGAATATTCGTTTGGTTTTTCCGCCGAACTCCAACAGGAGTGGGAGTGGAGTGAAGTTTTTCCTGGCCAAGAAGAACTTGAGCATTATCTAAACCATGTCGCCGATCGGTTCGATCTCCGTCGTGACATTCGTCTAAGCACGCGCGTCGTCGCCGCGATATTTGATGAAGAACACGCGGTCTGGACAGTTACGACTGAAAACGGCGAGCAGCATACTTCTCGGTTTGTGGTTATGGCCACTGGTTGTCTATCGGCTCCGCAGTTGCCGACCATTTCTGGTCTCGATCGTTTTACCGGAACCATCGTCCAAACCAGCCGATGGCCACGAGAACCAGTCGCACTGGCGGGCCAGCGAGTAGGAGTAATCGGAACCGGATCGTCGGGCGTGCAGACTATTCCTGAGATTGCCCGAATAGCAGGGCACCTTACGGTGTTCCAACGCACTCCTACATTCACTTGGCCGTCGCACAACGGTCCCCTCGATCCGGAAGTTCAGCGCACCACCAAGGCCAAGTATCCCGAATTGCGCCGCCGTCAGCGTAAAACGGTTGCCGGAGTAACCGGCCAAACGGGCGCAATCATTTTGCAAGAACCAAGCGACCAGTCGTTGGCCGCGGCCAGTGACGAAGAGCGTCAGGCGGTGCTGGCCGAGAAAGGTTGGGACGCCTCTCGCGCTTGGAACGATATCTCAACCAATCCCGCGGCCAACGAAATTGCCTGCGAGCTCTATCGCGAAATGGTGAGGAGTACGGTGACCGATCCCGAAACCGCCGAGGCGCTATCGCCGCGTGATTTCCCTATTGGGTGCAAGCGTCCGGTTGTCGACACTGATTATTTCGCGACATTTAATCGTGACAATGTCACTCTGATCGACTTGCGGGGCGGGGGAATAGAGGAAATTACCGAAACAGGAATACGCGCTAATGGCGATGAATTTGATCTCGACGTAATTGTTTTTGCCACCGGCTTCGACGCAATGACCGGTGCGCTGGCGCGCATCGACATACGCGGTCGGGCCGGCCGATATTTACGCGATGAATGGTTAGCTGGGCCCCGCACGCTGTTAGGACTTCAGACTTCAGGCTTTCCAAATTTTTTCACTATTACCGGACCCGGCAGCCCGTCGGTTTTGGCCAATGTGATGGTGGGTATTGAACACCACGTCGAGTGGATTGGCGCGTGTCTCGAATATTTACGCGCCCACGATCACGCGACGATTGAACCGTCGGTCGACGCGCAAGATGCGTGGGTCGATCATGTCAATACAGTTGCGAAAGGAACCACGATGACCGCCGAGAACTGCAACTCGTGGTATCTCGGGGCCAACATTCCCGGCAAGCCCCGAGTCTTTTTGCCTTACATCGGCGGACTGGCCGCGTACATCACCCGCGCCGAAGCGGTTGCGGCCGCCGATTACGAAGGATTCGTTATGGCCGGAACCAACTAGCAAGTTTTTTTGGTGGAGGTGGGGGGAATCGAACCCCCGTCCGCTAGGTGGTTACCGAACTTGCTACGACCATTCCTGCACTGCGGCCTCGAGGGCTACCGCACTGGCAGGTCAGTGGGCCACCCCCCGGGCTTTCCCCGGAGTCAGTCTTCTTTCACAGGGTCAGTGGTCTCTCCCTACGGTCCATCAACGCTTCTGTTGCCGGGCTGCGCTGATCAGGCCCCGTGCGCCATTGCTGGCCACGATGACTCTCTTCAACCTGGGTTAAATCAGGCTGCTAGAGCGAACTGCTCGTTGGCGGTTCATTTTGTGCCTCCGTTTAACGAGTCTGTGGCAACTCGGGTCGCAAACTCGGCTTCCAGGTCCCAACGTCGAAACCAGTCAGCCCCAAGCAATGCGTCTTCCATGCTACCCGACCGGTGCGACGATGGATCCTCGATTTCGATCTCGCCGGGCGTCGCTGGTCGATGCACCGAGGGTCACCACCGGCTGAGCCATTGTGCGACCCGGTCGCCGACGGCGGTCCGCCCGTTCTCGTCGTACAGGCTCATCGCTCGGCTGCCGGCCTGGTTCGACGGGTTGTACATCACGTGAATCCCAAAGACGTCGCCTGGCTTGAGTCGTGCACGCAGTGCGCTCCAGAAGGCCTCGGCGCGGTTCAGGGTTGCCTCGGTGACCGTGGCAGAGCGGTAGCCGCTCTCGGTGATGGCGACCGGCAGATCACCGAACGTATCGAGGTAAGCAAACTCAGCGTCACCGACGGTGACCTCTTCGTCACTGGCCCCCGAAGCATCACCGCCTGCGTAGTGGTGGAAGGTGATGCCGTCGATCAGGCCCGGTCGCTG
>Ga0209702_10000345_pt1 | contig 95244 bp, 100 predicted proteins | sample FRY01_FD_187210 | JGI IMG/M metagenome (GOLD analysis project Ga0209702, IMG submission 187210) | Freshwater microbial communities from Lake Fryxell liftoff mats and glacier meltwater in Antarctica - FRY-01 (SPAdes) (version 2) | ecosystem: Environmental > Aquatic > Freshwater > Ice > Glacier... | reverse complement strand
GGTCGATGACGAATCGCAAATTCTTTATTTAATCTCGGTCCTGGAAGGTGGCCACTTAAATCCTATGGAGCAACAATTGTTGTTAGAGCTGTATGACGATCTGAAGAAGTTGGGAGGTAAGACGAATGACTAAAGTTACTTCCCTCAAAAAAGTATTGGCAAATAGAAACAATGCCAAAAAAAGTACAGGGCCTCGAACAGAAAATGGAAAGGCTTGGGCAAAACGCAATGCTATCAAGCATGGACTGCGAGCTGAACATATTATCACTATTGGTGAAAGCAGAATGGAGTTTGAAGAGCTGAAAAATCAGTTAGTAAAAGAACTTCAGCCTATGGATATCATTAGCATGCAGCTGGTGAACCGCATTGTGCTGACAGCTTGGAACCTTAACCGTTCTGATAAAATTCAAAGCGGGATCTTGGCTTATGAAATGCAAAGCTATGAAGCGGATGAATACAAAAGTAAATTAAAAGTAATTCATCATGCTGATTTTGCAGGTAGTGAAGCAAAAGTTCCTTATCAGAATTTATTGATGGGACTTTCCTTCTTACGAGACTGCAATAGTGGTAACGCGATGATTAAGCTTGGAAGCTATGAAACAAGAATGCTCAATCGTTTCTCTCAACTATTAGATCAGCTCAAGACCTATAAGGAAGCGCAATATGGATGATGATCTAATTAGTTCGATTAAGAGAGATAAACAAAGTTGGTTTGGTAAAGAACGCAAGACCAATTTTAAATCAGCTGAACCTAACCACCGATATTTTACAGGATTGGTACATCAGGTAGTTGATTCTTTTGTGACAAGTACTAAAGATTATTTGTTAGAAAAAGATCCTGCACTGTTATATTCGATGAAAAACAAACCTCTTCCAAAAAAATATCAAGAAAAAGTTACTGCAGATAATACTGCGGCAACTTCTGAAATCATTTCTGAAAAAAAAGAAGAGATCATTAAAGAAGCAGTTGAGCAAGTTGTTCAGGTACTTAATCCTCTAGATCAATATCAGGAAGATATGAAGAAAAAGAGACAGGAGCAGTTGGACAAACGAAGCCAAATTAGCATTGGTAATCCATTGCGATTTTCAGCAACAGTTAAAAAAGATCCCGATCGAGGTATGGGCTGGGTAGATGCTCATGAGTCGATTAACAGAGGGAGGCTTGGTCATTCGCAGTCGTGGAAATATAAAGAAAAGAAGAAATATAACTACTATGGTTAGTTTTTATGATTTTAATGCAACCAATAAGCTGTTGTTTAGTTTGATTATTGCTTTAAATAGAGTGTTTTACGGGAGAGACTATTTAAATATAGCGCTGAAGGATCAACTGCTCAGGAAAATCTCAAGCAAAAGGACCGCAAAAATTAAAACTCTGGAAAGCGAGCTTTGTGCTCCACCGAAGGATGGAAGATCTCAGGTACTCAAGACAGATGGGCAAATAGAGTTTACATGAGCAATTTAAAAACAGCGTTATTTGATTTTCATAAAGCTAGTGGTGCAAGGCTAGTTCCTTTTGCAGGCTATGAAATGCCCGTGCAATATCCCTTAGGGATTGCAGGTGAGCATATACATGTTCGAACCAAAGCTGGAATTTTTGACGTCTCCCATATGGGGCAATTTTCTATCATTGGAGATGAGGAGATATGCAAACAATTAGAGCAAATTATTCCCATTGATTTATCTTTACTGAAACTAAATCAATCTAAGTACTCATTTTTAATGAATGACAAAGGTGGAATTGATGATGATTTAATTGTTACTAAAGTAGAAGTTGGAATTAACATTGTTTTGAATGCAGGTTGCAAACACAATGATATAAAGCAAATTAAATCTGTGTTCGCTAAGTCTGCAGAATTTATTTTACATGATGAGCTGTCCTTAATTGCTTTACAAGGTCCCATGGCAGTTTCAATTTTAGAAAGCTTTATTCCTGGAGTATCTGAATTAAAGTTTATGAACGGAGGATCTTTTTCTTTTAAAGAAAAATCTGTCTATGTAACCAGATCAGGTTACACAGGAGAAGATGGGTTTGAAGTTTCTATTGATAATGAATCAGCACAAACATTTTGTGAAACGTTATTGACCAATGCAGATGTCGCTATGATTGGGCTTGGTGCTAGAGATTCTTTGCGACTAGAAGCTGGACTTTGTTTATATGGTCATGATTTAAATCCTGAAATTAGTCCCATTGAAGCTGATTTGTTATTTGGAATTACCAAACAAAGAAGAGAGACTTGTGATTTTATTGGAGGATCTGTGGTGAAGGATCATTTAGCCAATGGTATGAAGAAAAAAAGAGTTGGAATTCAGCCAGAGGGAAAAATTATTGCACGTGAAAATACAAAAGTATTTCAAGGAGATAAAGAAGTAGGTTTAGTAACTAGTGGTGGCTTTGGTCCAAGTGTTGGAGCTGCGGTTGCCATGGGTTATGTGAATTTTAATTGTTCAGAAGTAGGAACTTCTTTAGAATTAGAAGTGAGAGGTAAAAAATATCCTGCAAAGGTTTGTTTGTTACCGTTTTATAAAAAGAGTTACGCAAAATAGGAGAATTTATGGCAGAAGTGAAGTACTCAAAAAAACATGAATGGGTGTCTATAGATGGAGATATAGGAACTGTTGGTATTACTAAACATGCAACGGAACAATTAGGAGACATTGTATTTGCAGAAATTCCAGATGCTGGAAAAAGTATTGTTAGCGGAAGCGAAGCGGCTGTAGTCGAATCTGTGAAAGCTGCAAGCGATGTGTACACACCAGTGTCAGGAGAAGTCACAGAAGGTAATGCTGCGATTGTAACTGACCCTTCTTTAATCAATAAAGATCCTGAGGGCCAAGGTTGGTTCTTTAAGGTAAAACTATCTAATTCAGGCGAACTTAGTTCTCTAATGAGCAAATCTGATTATGACAAATATGTAACTGAAAACCCAAACTAATGAACGATAATAGATCATCTGAATTTATAAGTAGGCATATTGGACCCTCAGCATCTGAAGAAACTAAGATGCTTAAAGCCGTTGGATACTCATCCATGGACCAATTCATTAAAGATATTGTTCCTTCTTCTATTTTAGAACAAGAGCAATTAGATGTTAGAGATTCAGTATCGGAAAATAAAGCTTTAACTATTTTAAAAGAAATAGCGTCTAAAAATATTATCAATAAAAATTTTATCGGTATGGGATATTACGGAACCTATACGCCCAATGTTATTTTAAGAAACATTTTAGAAAATCCAGGCTGGTACACGGCATACACTCCTTATCAACCAGAAGTCGCTCAAGGTAGATTGGAAATGCTACTAAACTTTCAGCAAATGATTATCGATTTAACTAAAATGGATATTGCCAACGCATCTCTACTCGACGAAGGAACGGCAGCCGCAGAAGCAGTGGCACTATGTCAAAGAGTGGGAAAAGAAACTGCAACCAAAGTTTTCATTTCTGAAAACTGCAATCCACAAACTATTGATGTTATTAAAACAAGAGCAGAACCATTTGGTTTGGAAGTGATTGTTAGACCTATTAGCGAGCTAGATAAGATCAGCGATGAAATTTTATGTGGAATTTTACAATATCCAGATACTTACGGTGTTATTGAAAATATCGAAACACACATCAAAACTATTCAAAATAAAAAAGGAAAAGCGATTATTGTAGCGGATTTACTTTCGTTAACTTTATTAAAAGCCCCAGGAGAAATGAATGCAGATATCGTTGTTGGAAATTCACAACGGTTTGGAGTTCCGATGGGATATGGCGGACCTCATGCAGCATTCTTTGCAACTAAAGACGAATACAAGCGTGCAATGCCAGGAAGAATTATTGGAGTTTCTATTGATAGAAAAAACAATCAAGCCTTACGTATGGCTCTTCAAACTCGAGAGCAACATATTAGACGAGAAAAGGCGACAAGCAATATTTGTACCGCCCAAGCTTTACTGTCAATCATGGCTGCGGCTTTTGGTATTTATCACGGACCCAAAGGATTAAAGCATATTGCTGAGCGCACAAGTGCTTTTGCAAATATGTTTGCTAGCGCAGTTGAGAAAAAATATAAATTAGTGTCTAGCAATTTTTTTGATACCGTTTGCGTTATTACAGGAGCTGATACTAAAAAAATTATAAAGGAAGCTCAACAATTAGGAGTTAACTTAAGACAAGTTAGTAACGAGAAAATTTCTGTTGCTTTTGATGAAACAAAAGAAATGGATGATCTTGCACTTCTTGCTAAAATATTTTCTTTAGATGGAAACTTTGAGGGCAAAACTTCTATTACAAGTATCCCTAAAGATTTGAGCAGAACTTCAGAGTTTATGAAACACCCTGTATTCAACTCTTATCATTCGGAAACGGAAATGCTGAGATACTTAAAAAGATTGGAAGACAAAGACATTGCTCTTAATCAGTCTATGATTGCACTTGGTTCTTGCACCATGAAATTAAATGCTGTTGCTGAAATGATACCGGTAACTTGGCCAGAATTTGGTGCTTTGCACCCATTTGCTCCAAGTCAACAAGCTCAAGGATACCAGGCTTTATTTAACGATTTGAAACAAATGCTATCTGAAATAACTGGATTTTCTGGAATCTCATTGCAGCCTAATGCCGGTGCTCAAGGGGAGTATGCTGGTTTGATGGTGATTAGAAAATTTCACATTAACAATGGAGATCTAGATAGAAATATTTGCTTAATTCCAAGTTCAGCCCACGGAACCAATCCTGCTTCAGCACAAATGGCAGGCATGAAAGTAGTTGTGGTGAATTGCGATCATGAAGGAAATGTGGATGTAAATGATTTGAAAGCAAAAGCAGAACTGTATTCAAAAAACCTTGCGGCATTGATGGTTACCTATCCTTCTACACACGGTGTGTTCGAAGAGGGCATTAAAGATATTTGTAAGATTATACATGACCATGGTGGCCAAGTATATATGGATGGAGCAAACCTAAATGCCTTAGTTGGAATTGCAAAGCCTGGAAAATTTGGTCCAGATGTATGTCACATGAATTTACACAAAACATTTTGTATTCCACACGGTGGTGGAGGACCAGGAATGGGACCTATCGGTGTTAACAAGCATTTAGAACCATTCTTACCTAATCACGTAGTAGTCAAAGAAAACTCTGGACCCTCTACAGGAATGGGATCGGTGTCATCCGCTCCTTGGGGAAGCGCTAGCATTCTACCTATTTCATGGATGTACATCAGAATGATGGGTTCGCATGGTTTGAGAAAAGCAACTGAAGTTGCGATTCTTAACGCAAATTATATTTCTAAGAAATTAGAAGGTCATTTTAAAACCCTGTACAAAGGCAAAAAAGGATTAGTAGCACATGAGTGCATTATTGATCTTAGGGAAATCAAAGTACAAAGCGGCATTAGTGAAGAAGATATTGCAAAACGTTTAATTGATTATGGATTTCATGCTCCCACTATGTCATGGCCTGTGCCAGGAACTTTAATGATTGAACCTACGGAGAGCGAAAGCTTAAATGAAATTGATAGGTTCTGCGATTCACTAATCAATATTAAAAAAGAAATTGTCATGGTTCAAAATAAAATATTTGATGCGCAAGATAACCCATTAAAAAATGCTCCACATACTCACTTGGAATTATCAAATGATGTGTGGGAACATAAGTACACAAGAGAACAAGCCGCTTACCCATTAAATTTTTTAAAAGAAAATAAATTTTGGCCCCCAGTTGCAAGAGTAGACAATGTGTATGGGGACAGAAATTTAGTGTGCTCTTGTCCTTCTCTTGATTCTTATAGAGAAGAAGCTGCATAAATGTTGAAATGGGAATTGCTCTATAATCCAGGTAACGTTCTTTGTGATTATTTAAAAATTAAAGACGATCATAAATTTATTTTGAGAGTATTTGTTAATGTTACGTATTTTGGTCATTTTATTGCAGGAGCTGTACTGTTCTTAGTAAGGAATACCAATCTTTTATGAACTTTTGGAATAAATACAAAAGTTTAGCTTTAGTTATTGTTCTTACTTACCTGATCTCTCTGCCCGCTGGTCTTGCAACTTCTCAGTCAGTAGGAACTTGGTATGTGAATATAATCAAACCAAGTTTCAATCCACCTAACTGGGTATTCGCTCCGGTTTGGACAATGCTCTATTCATTAATGTCTGTCGCTGCTTGGAATGTTTGGAATGGATTAAAAGAAACAAATAAATCAAGAGCAATAAAGATCATGAGTATTTATTTTTTTCATTTATTAGTAGGTGCGAGTTGGAGTTTTGCCTTCTTTGTTTTTCACCAAATTTTTTTATCAGTATGCGTAATTATCTTAATTATCTTATTTATTATATGGCTCATGAAAACCTATTGGCTTATTAACAAAGCATCATTTTATTTAATGATTCCTTATTTGCTCTGGAGTTCTTTTGCGTTGATCTTAAATATTTCTATTTGGAAACTTAATTAATTCTATTTACAATATAGAAGGCCAAGTCTTGTAATCGTTTACGTTCCTTACTTTCTGGAAAAATTCCTAAAGAATCAGACGAAACAGATGAAAAATGTTCTGCTCTTTTTTTGCAAGCAGCAATCACTTGGTATTTACTCATTAAGCTTAATGTGTAGCTCAACTCCTCTTCGGTTCTTTCGTTTGCTCGGAACATTTTTTTCAGATGCAATCTTTCTGCTTCTGAGGATTTTTGATAAAGCATAATAACTGGCAAGGTAACTTTACCTTCGTAAAAATCATTTCCTATTTTTTTACCAAAGCTAATATTGTCAGAGTAGTAATCTAAAATATCATCTGTGATTTGAAAACAAACTCCAAGGTTAAGTCCAAAAGAAGTTAATGCTTCTTTTTCATTTTTAGACTTGTCATTGATGCAACCGCCCACTCTCATGGCAGCTGCAAATAAAGAAGAGGTTTTGGAACCAATAATCTCTAAGTATGTTTTTTCCAATGTTTCTATTTCTTTTTCATGCTGTAATTGCAAAATTTCACCTTGTGCAATTTCTGACGAAACAGAAGAAAGCAATTTCAGAACTTCTAGAGAACCATCTTCGACCATAATCTCAAAACATCTGCTAAGAAGATAGTCACCTGTTAAAATGGAATTTTTATTTCCCCAGATATTGTTGTTAGTCTTTTTTCCTCTTCTAAAATCTGATTTGTCGATCACATCATCGTGAAGTAGAGTTGCGTTATGAATAAGCTCTACACATGCAGCTAGCTTTACATGTCTATCCCCTTGGTACCCGAACAAGCTGGAAGATGCGATGGTCAGTAAGGGCCTCAATCTTTTTCCACCAGACTTTATTAAATAAGAAGACATTTCACCAATAAGCTCAATATGACTAGACAATTTGCCTTTAATGAATTCATCTACTTTTTCAATTTCTGATTGATAAGTTAGCCTAAGCTCCTCGTATGGATTGAAGGTTTCTACTTTTATAAGTGGAACTACATTGCTTGGCATAGAGATAATTTAACTCATTTAAATTGCCATTGTTAATTATCTAATGACGCAGCAATTGCAATTGAATCATGCTATAATTCTTTACTCTCAATTTCTTAAGATTTAAAAGGCTTAAACTAAATATGTTTTTTAAAAATAAACCACTAATAGCTCATATTCGCCTCAGCGGTGTAATTGGTAATGTTGGAAGATTCCAACAGGGCCTGAGCTATTCTTCTCATCACGAAATTATCAAAAAAGCCTTTTCTTTGAAAAAAGCAAAAGCAGTTGCTATCTCTATTAATTCGCCAGGAGGATCTCCTGTTCAATCTCATCTTTTGTATTCTCTTATAAGAAAACTAGCTGAGGAAAAAAAAATTAAAGTAATTACTTTTGCAGAAGATGTGGCAGCCTCAGGTGGTTATATGCTTGCATGCGCAGGAGATGAAATTTACGCCAATGCCAGTTCCATTGTCGGATCAATTGGTGTTATTTATTCTGGATTTGGTTTTCAAGATTTAATTAAAAAAGCTGGAGTGGAACGCAGAGTTCACACTGCGGGAAAAAGCAAAAGTATTTTGGACCCATTTATGGAAGAAAAGCCAGAAGACATTGTAAAGCTAAAAGCGATCCAAGAAGATCTTCACAAAGAATTTATTCAACTTGTTAAAAATAGCAGAAAAGAAAAAATTAAAGCAAGTTCAGACGACTCTTTGTTTAACGGGGAGTTTTGGGCTGGAACAAAAGCAAAAGAACAAGGATTGATTGATGGGATTGGGAATGTATTCCAAGTGTTAGAAGATAAATTTGGAAAAGATGTTAAAATTAAAAACTTTGAGAAGCAAGAAGGATGGTTAAAGAAAAAATTATCTTCTAGCATGGCTAACGCTGTTTCTTCTGCAATGACAGAACTGGAAACAAGATCGTTCTGGAATAGATTTGGATTATAAATGGTTGTAAAAAAATCAAAAACAAAACCTCTAGCTACATCTAAGGCAAAGACAAAACCTACCTTCTTAAGTTTTCAAGAAATTATTTTTAAATTACAAAAATTTTGGTCTGACCAGGGGTGTGTTATCCTTCAGCCATATGACACAGAAGTTGGAGCAGGAACATTTCATCCGGCAACCACTTTGAGATCGCTTGGACCGGAAACTTGGAAAGCCGCTTATGTCCAGCCATCAAGAAGACCAACAGATGGAAGGTACGGTGAAAATCCTAATCGTTTACAGCATTATTATCAATTTCAAGTTGTGATCAAGCCATCACCAAAAGATGTTCAAAAACTTTATTTAAAAAGTCTTGCTGCAATTGGAATTAATTACAAAGATCACGACATTAGATTTGTGGAAGATGACTGGGAAAGTCCTACACTTGGAGCTGCCGGACTTGGTTGGGAAGTTTGGTGTGATGGCATGGAAATTACTCAATTTACTTATTTTCAGCAAATGGCAGGTTTTGAATGCAAGCCTGTATCTTCAGAAATCACCTACGGTTTAGAACGACTTGCTATGTTTATTCAGGGGAAAAAAAGTGTTTTCGACATTGAGTGGAATAAAGAAGGCGTAAAATACGAACTAATTTACAAGCAAGCTGAACAAGAGTTTTCCGCTTACAACTTTGAGCATGCCAACACAGATAGCTTATTACAAATATTTAAATTTGCAGAAGGTGAATGCAACGCTCTATTAGAAAAGAAGCTTTGCTTGCCAGCGTACGATCAGTGTCTAAAGGCAAGCCATACATTTAACATGCTTGATGCAAGAGGCGTTATTTCCGTATCTGAAAGAGCCGGTTACATTACTAGAATTAGAAATTTAGCCAAAGGTTGTGGTCAAGCTTGGCTTGATGGTCAAAAAAAATAAATGTCTGAATTTTTATTAGAGCTGTATTCTGAGGAAATACCGCATGGTTTGCAAATAGACTGCAGAACTAATCTTGAGGCTTCTTTTCAAAAAAAATGCGAAGATCATAATATTAAATACAAACACATTAATGTGTTTTCCACGCCCAGTAGACTTTGTATTTACATAGAAGGACTACCAACAAGCCTATTGTTAGAAGCTAAGGAAACCAAAGGACCAAAAGTTGGTTCTCCAGAACAAGCACTAAAGGGTTTTTTAAAATCTAATAAGCTCGATAAAAAAGATATTTTTGAAAAAGAAATAGACAAAGGAAAATTTTATTTTGCAAAAACAAAACAGAAAAAAATAGATTTGCAATCATTATTTGCCACTCAAGTTCCCGAGATATTAAAGACGTTAAATTGGAAAAAATCAATGCGATGGTCTAACCATTCTTTATTATGGGGAAGGCCACTAAAATCTATTTTATGTCTATTTGACAAACATCCAGTAGTTTTTGATTTTCATCACTTAAAGTCATCCAATAAAGTTCATGTGGGAGGACCTTATGACGAGAAGTCTTTTATTGCCAAAGATATTGCTCAGTATTTCAGTACTTTAAAAGACAAAAAAATTATTTTAGATCAGGAAGTTAGAAAAAAAATGGTTTTAGAAGGATTAAAAAGTGTTTTTAAAAAATCTAAATGCGAAGACAATCCAAATGCAAAATTAGTAGAAGAGGTAACTAATTTAGTTGATTATCCAACAGCTTTAAAAGGGCAGTTTTCAAAGGAATTTTTAGAATTGCCAGAAGAGCTTTTGCATTTAACAATGATGCAACACCAAAGATATTTTCCGATGAAATCTTTAGAAACCAATAAGATCACAAATAGTTTTATAACTATTTCCAACAATACAGACGAGAAAAAATTAATTATTGCCGGCAATGAAAGAGTATTGCAAGCAAGATTATCAGACGCCAAATTTTTTTGGGATAAAAACAAAAGACAGAATCTTGTTAAAAATGTTTCGAAACTAAATGGAATTACTTTCTATAAGGATTTGGGCAGCTTGTACGACAAAACACAAAGAGTTAGACAATTAGCTTCTTTAATAGCTGATATTATTGGTGCTAACAAAGGAGATACGGAAATTGCAGGATCTATTTGTAAAGCTGATTTGGTTTCTGATTTGGTGGGAGAATACCCTGAGTTACAGGGAGTGATTGGAAAATACTTTGCACTATCCCAAGGATTTAGTCCTGAAATTGCCAATGCAATCTCTGACCACTATTTGCCCGTAGGGCCAACAGATAGAGTTCCTAAAGATAAAATTTCTATCTGTGTAGCACTTGCAGACAAGCTAGATACTTTAATAGGATTTTTTGGAATTAACTTAAAACCCACAAGCTCTAAAGATCCTTTTGCTTTAAGGAGAGCTGTTCTTGGAATGATAAGAATTATTTTAGATAATAAAATTTCTATTTCACTCAAAGAAATTATTAATAATGCTAAAAACTTATATTTGTCCAATAACGTTGAGATAATAAATGATCGTTTAGCTGACGACTTAATAGATTTCTTCAACGATAGATTTAAAAATTTATTAAAAGATAAAGAAAAAAGATTAGATGTGGTTGATTCTGTATTATCTAATAACCGAAGTGATGATTTTTACAATCTGTATTTAAAAATTACAACTATTGCAAAATACATCAAACAGCCAGACGGGATTAATTCTATAGCCGCTTATAAGAGAGCCAAGAATATTCTCGAACAAAACGATCAGATGGTTAAGGATAATATTTTTGGAAATCCAGATCCTGTTTTGTTTAGTACAGAAACAGAAGAGAATTTGCTTGCAAGCATTCAGGAAGTTAGAGAATATTTTACAACCCCAAGTCGATTACGCGATTCTCAAAAATCTATTAAAATGCTTTCAGATATTAAGATTCTAACAGATAAGTTTTTTGAAGAAGTGAAGGTTAATGATGATAATGAAGAGGTTAAGAAAAATAGACTGGAATTATTGTTTTTGATGTGTAAAACCTTTGACAATTTTACAGACTTTTCAAAACTTGAGGGAGCATAATGGTTAAAAAGGCGAAGAAAATCAAAGCTACGAGCCCAAGTAAAACAAAATGGATTTATAGTTTTGAAGAAACTCCTCGGGCAGATAAGCAGTCCTTAAAAAATTTATTAGGCGGCAAAGGAGCCAATTTATCAGAAATGATAAAGATTAAGCTCCCCGTTCCCCCAGGATTTACAATCACAACGGAAGCTTGCAACGAGTTTTATAAATTAAATAAAAAATACCCGAGCACACTCATAAACCAGGTGAATGATGCGATTAAAAAAGTAGAAAAAAAAATTAAGAAATCATTTGGAAATGCGTCCAATCCTTTATTAGTCTCCGTTAGATCCGGAGCTCGTGTTTCTATGCCAGGTATGATGGATACCGTTTTGAACTTGGGTCTAAATGACAAAACAGTAGTTGGCTTGGCTAAAAAAACAAACAATGAAACGTTTGCTTATGACAGCTACCGAAGATTTATTCAAATGTATAGTAGTGTGGTTCTTAATGTGAAGCATCATAATTTTGAAGATTTGCTTGAAAACTACAAATTAACAAAAGGTGTCATTCTAGATACAGAAATGGAAGCGAACGATTGGAAAGCATTAATTGGTTCTTTTCGTGAGCAGGTTAAAAATGAAACTGGCAAAGATTTTCCTCAAGATGTATACGAGCAGTTGTGGGGAGCTGTTGGTGCAGTATTTCAATCTTGGAAAAATCAAAGAGCAAAAGTATATAGAAAATTAAACAATATTTCTGAAGAGTGGGGCACAGCTGCAAATATACAATCTATGGTATTTGGCAATATGGGGGATGACTGCGCAACCGGTGTCGCCTTCACAAGAAATCCTTCTACAGGTGAAAATAGTTTTTATGGAGAATACTTAATTAATGCTCAAGGTGAAGATGTAGTTGCAGGAATAAGAACGCCACAAAATATTACCAAAAAAGCGAGATTAAAGTCTGGATCAAAAGATCTCTCCATGGAAGAGACGATGCCCAAGGTTTATAAAGAATTGGTTACTATCTACAAAAAATTAGAAAAGCATTATCGCGATATGCAAGATATCGAGTTCACAGTTGAAAATAAAAAACTATGGATGCTTCAAACAAGGTCTGGAAAAAGAACAGCAAAAGCAAGCATAAAAATAGCTGTAGACATGGTTAAAGAAAAAATGATCAGTAAAGATGAGGCTTTATTAAGAATAGACCCGAAAATGTTAGATACATTATTGCACCCAACTTTAGACCCTAAGGCTAAAAAAGATGTAATCGCCAAAGGTCTGCCGGCATCACCAGGAGCAGCAACAGGAAAAGTAACTTTCTCAGCAGACGATGCTGAGCAATTAAAGACCCAAGGACAAAAATCTATTTTAGTTAGGCAGGAAACTTCTCCGGAAGATATTCACGGCATGAATGCAGCCGAGGGTATTTTGACCTGTCGAGGTGGAATGACAAGTCACGCAGCCGTTGTTGCAAGAGGTATGGGAAGACCTTGCGTTTCTGGAGCAGGAACTATTCAAATCGATTATGAAAAAAAATTATTTAGAGTGAATTCTAGAGAGGTTAGAGAGGGAGATATTATTACTTTAGATGGCTCTACAGGCGAGGTTATGATTGGTGAAGTAACTACAATTAAGCCTGATATATCTGGAGATTTTTCAACAATTATGGCTTGGGCTGATAAAACACGAGTACTAAAAATAAGAGCTAATGCAGAAACGCCTTTAGACAGCAAGGTAGCTAGGGATTTTGGAGCTGAAGGTATTGGTCTGTGCAGAACGGAGCATATGTTTTTTGATGAAGAGAGAATTCTTTATGTACGACAAATGATTTTATCAAAAAATACCGAAGACAGAAGTAAAGCTTTAAAAAATATTTTACCTTTCCAAAAGAAAGACTTTGTAGCTATTTTTAAAACTATGTGTGGATTGCCCGTCACTGTTAGATTGTTAGACCCTCCTTTGCACGAGTTTTTGCCAAAGAGCAAAAAAGAAATAGCAATAATAGCCAAATCCTTAAATATTTCTGAATATGAAATTAATAATAGAATAAGTGATCTCCACGAAGAAAACCCAATGTTAGGTCACCGTGGATGTAGACTTGCAATTTCTTATCCAGAAATTTACGAAATGCAGTGTGAAGCTATTTTTGAAGCACTAGTAGAATGTCGTAAAGCAAAAGTGCAATCTGTGACTCCTGAAATCATGATTCCTTTAGTATGCACAGCAAAAGAATTGGAAATATTAAAAGCATTGGTTGATAAAATTGCCAATCAAGTTCAGAAAAAACATTCAATGAAAATTGATTATTTGGTCGGAACTATGATTGAATTACCAAGAGCCGCTTTGAATGCTTATGAAATTTCAAAACATGCAGATTTCTTTAGTTTCGGAACAAACGATTTAACTCAAACAACACTTGGAATTAGCAGGGATGATTCAGGTAAATTTTTAGATGACTATGTTAATAGTAATATTTTTTCTATCGATCCTTTCATTAGTATTGATGTAGATGGTGTTGGTCAGTTAGTTAAAATTGCCTGCGAAAATGGAAAGAAAAATAATTCTAAAATTAAGCTAGGAATTTGTGGAGAACACGGTGGAGACCCAGACTCTATTGATTTTTGTCATAAGGCAGGATTGCATTATGTTTCTTGCTCACCATACAGAGTGCCTATTGCAAGATTAGCAGCTGCTCAAGCTCAAGTAAGATCTAAAAAATTAAATTAATTATTTGTTAATTTCTAAAGAAAAATCAAAATTAGAAATGGTATGTGTTAACGCACCCATAGAAATTCTTTGCACACCAGATTTTGCATAGCTAATAATGTTTTTTTCATTAATATTTCCGGAAGCTTCTGTCTGAATTTTTTTAGATAGTATTTTTATTCCAGCTTTGATTTGACTTGGATTCATATTGTCGAAAAGAATTCTATCTATTTTAAGGTCTTTGATTTCTTTTAATTGAGTCAAAGTATCCACTTCTACGGTAATAATTTTTTTAGATTTATTTTTTTGTATCACTTTTTTTATTAAAGAGGCAATATTGTTAGAGCTTGCCAAATGATTGTCTTTAATAAAAATTTCTTCACTTAAGTTCATTCTATTGTTAGTGCCACCCCCTAAAATAACAGCATATTTCTGCAAATCCCGGAGGTTAGGAATAGTTTTTCTAGTGCAGCAGACTTTGGTTTTGAATTTCTTTATTTTTAAAGCTAAACGATTAGTCTTAGTAGAAATACCAGTGGCAAAACCTAAAAAATTAAGAGCAGTTCGTTCTGCTTTTAAAATAGAACTTTTTTTCCCAAAAATACTCATAATTGTTTGGTTTTTCTTAATTTTATTACCATCTTTGAATTTTGTTTTAATTTTTAACTTAGAATCTACTGCTAAAAAAACTTTTTTAGAAAGTTCAATCCCACACAAAACTCCCTGTTCTTTTGAAGTAACTTGAGCAAAAATTTTTTCTTTATTGGAAATAGCTAGTATCGTAGTGATATCCCCATTAGGCATATCTTCACGCAAAGCATCTTTAATAAGCTTATTGTGATTTTTATTTAGTTTGTCCAAGGTAAATTAGTCTTGTCTTCCAATAGCAATCATTTTTTCAATCGAGCCCCTGGCACGTTCTGTAATATTGCTATCAATTAAAATTTCATTTTTTTTATTTTGCAAGCAGTCTAAAATATTAGACAAGCTAATAGACTTCATGTGTGGGCAAATATTGCATGGTTTAATAAAATTAACATCGGGATTTTCAATTTGAATATTATCACTCATAGAGCATTCGGTAACTAAGAAGACATTTTTTGGTTTTTTATCTCTTACATAATTAACCATGTGAGATGTCGATCCAGCAAAATCAGAAGCCTTAATTACTTCAGGCGGACATTCAGGATGAGCTATAATGGTCAGACCAGGATAATTTTTTCTCAATTCTATAATTTCTTTTTCACTAAATTTTTCATGGACTTCACATTTTCCATGCCAGGAAATAATTTCTACCTTAGTTTTGCTTGCCACATATTTAGCAAGATACTCATCTGGTAAAAAAAGAACTTTGTCTACACCAAGAGATTCTACTACTTTAACAGCATTAGCCGAAGTGCAACACACATCCGTTTCTGCCTTAACATCAGCTGAAGTATTTACGTAACTAACGACAGGAACTCCAGGGTGTTTTTTTTTAAGATTAACAATATCCTGTCCAGTAATTGAGGCTGCCAAAGAACAGCCCGCTTTTAAATTGGGAAGGTAAACCTTTTTATTTGGAGACATTATTTTTGCAGTCTCCGCCATAAAATGTACTCCACACATAATAATATTGTCTTCTTTTACTTTGGACGCTTCAATTGCAAGTGCAAGAGAATCCCCCGCGATATCTGCAACTCCGTAAAAAATCTGAGGTGTCTGATAATTGTGAGCTAGGATAACGGTATTAGTTTGCTTTTTTAGTTTATTAATTTCATGAATATAAGGAGCAATAAAAGGCCACTCAATATCCGGAATGCTGTTTTTAATTTTATTATAAATTACCGAAGTGCTTGTTTTCACTTCATCTGTAAAAGAAAGTTGTCTATTCATAAACAAACAAATAATAGCAGAATATTGTTAATTCTTGCTGTATTATTGTCACATTTATATCTATTAATATAATAAAAATCATTATTGCGGCCATGCTGGAATTGGTAGACAGGCACGGTTGAGGGCCGTGTGGGCTTTGCTTGTGAGAGTTCAAGTCTCTCTGGCCGCACCAAAATTGTTACTCTGCTTAAGTAATTTTTTTAATCCTTGCAAAATTAGCATATCGTTACGTCTTTATCAAAACCACAATTTCATAAGAGTTTCTCTTCAATATAAAAAAATTAGGATATAATTAAAAATATGAGCAATAAACTTTATACAGACTCAAAATATGAGCGCTACAAAAAATATAAAAAAAAGTATTCTAAGGGAAGTAACTTTGATTTAGATTTAAAAGAAATACCTGTGGCAGGACAAGAAAACGATCCAGGATCAGCCGTGAAAGATAAGGTTGACTGGGATCGCGTTAGAAAAGAATTTAAATTATCAAAAAAGCAAATCATGATTTTGATAGACACGGGTGTAATAGACCATACTTGGCAAGATACCACCCATGATGACAAAATGTATAAAGGCACTGTTTCTTTTAAAAATAGAGAACCATTAAAAGAAAAATAAAAAAATATCTCTTTTTTGTAAAAGCCTTAACTAGGTTTTTGCTTTCCCCACATCTCAAAGTATTTTCCTTTTTGCAATAATAAGTTGTCATGCGTTCCTTGTTCAATAATAGCGCCTCCATCAAGAACGATTATATTATCAGCATTTGCAGCTGTAGAAAGTCGATGCGCAATTATTAAAGTTGTTTTATTTTTAGAAACATTTTCTAAGTTTTTTTGAATTTCTTTTTCAGTGCTTGTATCTAAAGCGGAGGTTGCTTCGTCAAAGAAGAATATTTTAGGATTTTTTAGAATAGTTCTTGCAATAGCCACTCTTTGCTTTTCTCCACCAGATAGTTTTAATCCTCTCTCTCCTACAATCGTTTCATACCCATCCGGTAAAATTGATATGAAATTATGTATATCTGCATTTTTAGCAGCACTAATGACTTCCTCTTTAGTAGCACCAGTGTTTCCGTAAGCTATGTTGTAATAAATTGTATCGTTAAATAAGACCGTGTCTTGTGGAACCACACCGATTATTTCTCGCAAAGATTCTTGAGAGATTTTGTTTATATTAATATTGTTAATATAAATCCCCCCTGCTTTGGGGTCATAAAATTTAAAAAGTAATCTACTGATTGTTGATTTCCCAGCTCCGGTGGGCCCTACAATCGCCACTTTTTTTCCATTAGGAACTACAAACGAGATATTTTTGATGATAGTTCTTCGAATGTCATAATCAAAACTAACATTATCAAATTTAATTTCAGCAATATCACTTTGCGGTATGCTCTCAAAAACATCCTGTGTTGTGGGTGATATCTGCAATAAGCTAAACATATTTTCCATATCAGTTAATGCTTGCCTAATTTCTCTATAAACTGAACCCAGCCAGTTTAGAGGTTGGTATAACTGCAACATATACGCATTAATCACCACAAACCCTCCAACATCGATGTCTCCATTTTTAATGCCGTAGGCAGACATTACTAGCATGATAGTAATCCCAGTCATTATTATGAATGTTTGAGCTACATTTAACAATGAAAGTGAATGACGGCTTTGGTTAGCGGCTAATTCATATTCCTCTAAAGATTTATCAAGTCTATCAAATTCAAATTTTTCATTATTAAAATATTTAACTGTTTCAAAATTTAATAAGCTATCAATCATTTTTGTACTGACATCATTGTCAGCCTGATTCATTCTTTTTCTAAATTCATTTCTCCATTCCGTGATCTGAAAAGTTAAATAGGAATAAAAACCAATAGTTGTGAGAGTTATAACGGCATACCATGGTCCATAAAGATAAAATAAAATTCCTGAAACTAAAAAAATTTCAAAAAAAGTAGGAATAATATTAAACAATACATATCGTAAGAGAAAATCTATTCCCTTCGTTCCCCTATCTATAAATTTTGCAAGCGCACCTGTTTGTCTGTTTAAATGAAATTGTAATGAAAGGTTATGTAGGTGCTTGAACATATTCAAGGATATTTGTCTGATAGAATGTTGTGAAACTTTTGAAAACAAAGCATCCCTAACTTCAACAAATGTGAAAGTAATTATTCTTGCAATACCGTAGCCAACTATCAAAGCAATAGGTACCAGCATAAATAAATTAATACCTGAACTTAATTCTGTTAGTGAGTTTACCGAGGCCCCCAATACCAAGGGAGTAGTCACACTTGCTATTTTTGCTAATACTAAAGCGATAACTGCAAAACCAACTCTTATCTTTAGGTCCCTTCTTTTTTTTGGCCACAAATAGGGAAGTAGCAGTTTAAAAGTCTTAATATATTTTCCTTGTTCCATAATTTTAATATAGCTGATTACTCACAATTTGTTATGAACAAAAGAGCAGGAGTGATCTATTAATAATTTTATTTTTTGTATTTCATATCTGACATATGAAGTTTTAGCGCTCTAGTTGATATATGAACTTCTACTATAAAAAAAACTATTAATATCAACATGGAAGTGCAGCAAGACACAAAAATAATTTTGGCAATAAATACTTTATTTAAATAAAGAGCAAAAACAGTTAGCATATTAAAGAAAAAACCTAGCGCTGCAAAAAGCATAGTATATTTTGCAATTTTTATTCTACTCTCTAAATTTTCAAGCTACCTTTCCCAATGAGCGGGCATATGCTTTCCAAATATGAAATCATCATGAATTTTTCCAATTAAAACACTCAATGAATGAAATCTATTGTTATAAACTGTCATTAACAAAGGTATGGCTGGAAACATTAAGGCAGTAACGGTCTAATTTGTATTCATGTAGGAATCAGATTGTAACATGAGTTAAATTTATAGATTAGATTTTTTTTAATATTATGTGTAAATTTAATCTTGGATCAGAACTTATTTAAAGTAAAGGTAGCCTATGTGAATGGCCAATGGATGAATGAGTCCAAATCCTATGTGGTCATTAACCCTTAAAACAATAAAAAATTAGCAGATATTCCCGTTTCTTCAGAAGAATAATTGGAATTTATTGTGGTTTACCTCAGGCTATGGAATGTTTTAGAGTAGTTAAAAAAGTTTTAGATGAGGAAAGATCTTAACAAAATAATTTTAATTTAAGTTAAGCCAGTGCGGTTTTAAAATTTTAATACTAGATTGCTCTAGGGAAATAGTTTGCTCGAATAGATGCTTGCTTTCTTCTGCATTTAGAACAGCAAAGCAAGCAGGATCTAAAGAAATTATTTTTCCAATTGTTTTTTCATTATCTTTAATGAGCTGTCCAATCTCAACAGAACCTTGAATGATCTGAATGGGAAAAACTCTTTTTCTTATTTTATTTTTTAAACTCATTCTTGCAGTATTTTCCTGACCTACAAAACATCCTTTTTTAAAACTAACTCCATTCAATTCTTTTAAATTTAGCTCTAATGAAAAATAATTAGACAAGGCGCTTGCGGGAACTAGATCTGTTAGTCCGGCATTGTGATATATTTTAGAAAAAGTGTTTAAATTTAACAAATCTAAATTTAAATCTTTAATTAAATCTTCTTTTTTACTTTCTTGAACAATCCCATGAATTCCAAAGTCATTTAGTCTTGGATCGTTAAAGAAAAATCCATAACTATTGTTTAGGGTAAATCCTTTTGTGGCTTGAAATGAGGGGGCAATTATTTCATTCGCCATATTGAAGAAAAAAGATTTATATTCATGATCCTTTTTTTTAATCTCAATTTGAGATCTAAGTTTGTACATGTTCAATTTGGCAATAAAATCATCTACAATAGTAGTGTTGCATTGAACAAGATAATCACCCTCCAATCGTTGGATAATCATAAAATCATATAAAAACTTTCCTTGAGGAGATAGCAGACAAGAGTATATGGAGTGATTTTTACTAACTAAATTTATGTCATTAGAAATTATATTTTGCAAAAAAGGGACACAGTCAGCCCCTGTTATGGAAATAATTGACTTGTGGTCTAATTGGATTGAAAAATTACTATCCATCTTAATTATTTTTGTATATTAATTCTCTATTCATTATGTCAAATAAATATACTTTAATTATCAAAAATGCCGAATGTTATGTAGATGGAAAACTCATTCTTACGGATATTGCTATAAAAGATAGCATTATCTCAAAAATATCTAAGAATATAAGCGATATAGCTGACCAGGTGTTAGACGCAAAAAGTTTAACTGTCTTTCCAGGAATTATAGATACACAAGTTCATTTTAGAGAGCCTGGAGACCCAAACAAAGAAACATTAGAAAGTGGAAGCAAAGCTGCTGTTCTTGGGGGCGTAACTTCAGTATTTGAAATGCCTAACACTTCACCTCCCACAGATAGTCTAGAGCGTTTTCAGGAAAAATTGGATAGAGCCAAAGACAGAATGCATTGCAATTACGCTTTTTATTATGGGGCTACCGAGAGCAATTCATCATCATTGGATGTCACTAAAGATCTGGAGGGATGTTGCGGAGTAAAAATGTTTGTTGGTTCCTCTACGGGAAATTTATTAATTAAAGACGACAAGTATATTGAGCAGGTTATTAAAAATTCTCCGAGAATAGTATCTATTCATTCAGAAGATGAGGATATGCTCAATGCTAGAAAAGATAAAATTATAAATGGAGATGTTAGGTCTCATTATGTATGGAGAAGTGTGGAATGCGCAATGGCTTCAACAACCAAAGTAGCAAAATTTGCAAAATTTTTAAAAAAAAGAATTCATGTTCTGCACGTGTCCACAAAAGATGAAATAGATTTTTTAAGAGATTATAAAGATTTCGTTAGTATTGAAACAACACCAAATCATTTGAGTTTATTCGCACCAGACTGTTATGACCAGAAAGGAACCTTTGTTCAGATGAATCCACCAGTGCGAGAAAAAGAGCATATGGATGGAATTTGGAAAGGAGTTTTGGATGGAACGGTTGATGTGATTGGTTCAGATCATGCACCGCATACGAAAGAGCAAAAACTTCAAGTGTATCCAGCAAGTCCGTCAGGCATGCCTGGAGTGCAAACTATTTTTCTTTTAATGCTCAAACATTATACCGAAGGAAAGATTGAGCTTTCAAAAGTAATAAGCTTACTCTCAGAGAAACCTTGCGATTTATTCGGCATAGAAAAAAGAGGATATATCAAAGAAGGATTTTATGCTGATTTAACAGTGGTGAATATGAATAAAGAATTTGAAATTACTAATAGCTGGATAGCAAGTAATTGCAAGTGGACCCCTTTTGACGGATGGAAAGTTAAGGCCACTCCATTTGGAACTATTGTGAATGGAAATATTTCGGTTTGGGAAGAAAAATTAATAAACAAGAAATTTGGAAAACCTCTAAAGTTTAACTAGTTTTTTCCAAAAAATTAATTTAAAAAAATCTTAGTCTATATTTCGTATGCTAATGGATTATATTGCTCTTTTTTTTATAAGTTTTTTTGCTGCAACTATACTGCCAGTTTCGTCAGAGCTAACTTTGGCGGGAATGATGTCTACCAGTATCTACTCTAGCTCTCTATTGTTGTTATTTGCTAGCGTAGGTAATGTTCTAGGATCTTGTGTTAACTGGTATTTGGGCATTCATTTTATAAGATTTAAAGATAAAAAATGGTTTCCTTTTTCTGATAAGCAGATCCAAAAATCATCTTTTTGGTTTAATAAATATGGAAAGTGGTGCCTGCTATTCGCTTGGCTTCCAATTGTGGGAGACCCACTAACCTTTATTGCAGGAACCTCTCGAGTAAATTTTACTCAGTTTGTAGTTTTGGTTAGTCTTGGAAAAATTACCAGATACGTTGTGGTGATTTATTCTATTAATTTGCTATTTTAATATTTTTTTTGCAGTTAAGCAGTGCGGTAAACGCAGCTACTAGAGCAGTGATTTTTGATTAGAGGATATTTGCCTTTATAAATGAATCTTTTATTTCATCTAAAATTTTTGGATCATCAATTGTAGCTGGGATTTTGTATTCCTCTTTGTCAGCTATTTTTCTCACTGTGCCACGTAGAATTTTTCCAGATCTTGTTTTGGGAAGTCGTTTTACAACAATTACCGTTTTAAAAGCTGCAACTGGCCCAATTTTATTTCTTACCATTTCGATACATTCTTTAGATATGTCTTTGTCTTCTTTATTAGTACCAGTTTTTAAAACTACTAGACCTATAGGTAGTTGCCCCTTTAGCTCATTGGCAATTCCAATAACCGCACATTCAGCCACATCTTTGTGTTCGGAGAGAACCTCTTCAATTGAACCGGTGGATAGTCTATGACCAGCGACATTAATAATGTCATCAGTTCTCGACATGATCCAAACATAACCATCCTCATCCATGTGCCCCGCATCATATGTTTGATAGTATCCAGGATAGGTATCCATGTAGTTTTCTTTGTATCTTTTGTCTGCATTCCATAGAGTTGGGAAAGTACCTGGAGGAAGGGGGAGCTTAACTACAATATCTCCCATTTCACCTGGTTTTGCTTCTGAACCATCGCTTCTTAATACTTTAACATCATATCCAGGAGCTGGTTTTCCCGCAGACCCATATTTAGTAGGAAAGAGTCCTAAACCTTTAAAATTAGATGTAATCGACCAACTAGTTTCAGTTTGCCACCAATGATCAATCACTGGTTTTTTTAGCAAATCTTCTGCCCAATGTATCGTGTCAGGATCTGCTCTTTCTCCCGCTAAAAACAAAGATTCAAATTTTGATAAATCGTATTTGTTAAAAAACTCTCCTTTAGAGTCTTCTTTTTTAATAGCTCTAAATGCTGTTGGAGCAGTAAACATTGTTTTGATTTTGTATTCAGAAATTATTCTCCAGAAAGCGCCCGCATCAGGAGTTCCCACAGGTTTTCCCTCAAAAATTACAGTAGTACATCCATGAAACAATGGAGCGTACACAATGTACGAATGACCAACAATCCAACCTATATCACTTGCAGACCACCAAACATCTCCCGGATCTATGTCGTAGACATTTTTCATTGTCCATTTCAACGCAACTATGTGTCCTCCAATGTCTCTTAAAATTCCCTTTGGGACTCCAGTGGTTCCAGAGGTATACAAAATATAAGCAGGATCATTTGCATCGCACTCTACACAGGGAGCTTTAGGAGCTCCTTTAATAAAATCTATCCAATCAATATCATTGTCACCCAATATAGCTTTATGCTTTTCTCTTTGGAAGACGATAGTTTTTTCAGGCTTGTGTTTTGCTAATCGAACTGCTTCAGTTAGCAAAGGTTTATATTCTACAATTCTTCCAGGCTCTAAACCGCAAGATGCTGATAAAATTAATTTTGCTTTCGAGTCATCAATTCTGCTGGCTAATTCATTTGAAGCAAATCCACCAAATACAACTGAGTGAATAGCTCCAATTCTTCCACAAGCTAACATAGCCATGATTGCTTCCGGTATCATAGGCATGTAAATAATAATTCTATCTCCCTTGACCACTCCTTGTCTCTGTAGGGCTCCAGCTAAAATAGAAACTTCATCTGTTAGTTCTTGGTAGGAATATTTTTTTTTAATATTTAACATTGCACTATCATAAATTAGTGCAGTTCGTTCACCGTTTCCTTCTTCTACGTGACGATCAAGAGCATTGAAGCAAGTATTTATCTTTCCACCCTTAAACCATTTGTAAAATGGAGGGTTGCTTGAATCTAATACTTGATCATATTTTTTAATCCATCTCACATCTTCAGCGGCTTTAGCCCAAAAACCATCCCTGTCCTGAAGTGATTCTTTAAAACTCTGATTGTATTTGCTACTCAAATTCCCCCCCTCCTTTTTTTTTGCTTTAAGAAAATAATATTGAATTATTAATCGAAATTAACAAATTAGTATTAAAAATAGCATTTTAAAAGAATATTTTGCCATTTTAGAGGTTTTTTTATCTAACAAATTCTTATAAGAACATATTTGTATTATGCGAATCTAAAAAAGATTTACATTTATTGTTTAAACAAAAAAAAAGGGAGTAAATTATGAAAACTGCTATATTGGCGTCCAATGATTTTACTGGAATTACATTCTGGTTAATTTCAATGGCACTATTAGCTTCTACTGTATTCTTTTTTGTAGAAAGAAATTCAGTAAAAGCATCATGGAGAACATCGATGACTTTATCAGGCCTTGTTACTGGTATCGCGTTCTTCCATTATATGTACATGAGAGAAGTTTGGATCACTACTGGGTCTTCTCCAACTGTATTCAGATATATTGACTGGTTGCTAACAGTTCCTTTATTGATGATTGAATTCTATTTCATCTTATCGGCTGTTAAAAAAGTATCGACAGGAATTTTCTGGAGATTGTTAGTTGGAACAATTGTAATGTTAGTTGGTGGATACTTAGGTGAAGCTGGCTACATGAATGTTACTGCTGGTTTCGTAATTGGAATGGGCGGATGGATCTACATTCTATACGAAATATTCTCAGGAGAAGCTGCTCAAGAAGCCTCAAAATTAAAAGGTGCTGCAGCTGACTGTTTTAGTTTCTGTAAATGGATTGTTACACTAGGCTGGTCTGTATACCCACTGGGATACCTATTCGGATACATGCTAGGTGGAACTGACGATGCGACTCTTAATCAAATTTATAACTTGGCTGATTTTATCAACAAGATTTTATTTGGTTTAGTGATTTACTCAACAGCTAAATCTCTTACTACTTCAAGAGATTAAATTTAAATCTTAAAGTTAGAAAAAAAGGCCTCTTTTTAGAGGCCTTTTTTTTTACCCCATTCAAAGTTAAAATTTAATTTAGCCAACCCGTTCTTATAAATAATTCCACTCGAGCGATCTTTTTTTAGAAAGTAAGGGCCATCTAAATCTAAGTAATCGCAATACTTAAAATATCTGAGAGCAGGATAAAGTGACAAGGATGAGCTCACCATACAACCTAGCATTATTTTTTTTTTGGCTTTCTTTGCAATATGTATGTGTTTTAATATTTCTTCATGAGTTCCGAATTTATCTAATTTTAAATTCACACACTGATAGTGCTTGATAGAATTTTTTAAATTCTTGTTTTTCAAATGAAAAGATTCATCAGCACAAAATTTCAGCTTAGACCTGATATTTTTTAAATAATGATCTTTTCCTTTTGGAAAAGGTTGCTCGATTAATAAAATATTAAAATTTTCTAAAGTTTTTATATTTTCTTCAATAAATTTTTTATTCCAAGATTCGTTAGCATCAATAATTATGCTTGATTTTGGGCATATGCGTTTAATTAATGATAATTTTGGTATAACCTCATTTTGATCAAGCTTGATCTTGATAATTTTAGTTTTAGTAAATTTTTTTAAAATTTTTTCAGTTTTTTTTAAGTTAAAAATAGGAATGGTAATTGATGTGATGAATCTTTTTTTAATTTGATTTGATTTGAGAAAATCCACTTTGTTGTTTTTCAATTCTATATCCAGGACTGCAGAGGAGAGTGCGTTCTGAAGGCACAAAAAAGGTATTTGCTGAATATTTTTATTTTCTATCATCTTTTCAATTTTTGACTTATTTTTTTTTAAATACTCAAGAATATCCTCAAGTGATTCATTGTATCTGGGGTAGGGAACGCATTCACCAATGCCATAAGTTGCTCCATAGTTAAGAAAAATGTCTACAACCCTAACGAATTTTTTGGAAACCCTAGATATCTTAAACTCATCAGCTAATTTAAATACTTTTGTCTTATAATTTAATTCAATTTTATTTAAATTCTTCATTGTCATTGTCCCTTGGATAAATATAAAGGAGATCATGCCAAAAGTAACCTATATTGAATTTGACGGTACCGAACACATAGTCGATGTTGACAAGGGCCTTTCCATTATGGAGGGAGCTGTGCAAAAAAATATCCCAGGTATTGATGCTGACTGCGGTGGATCTTGCGCTTGCGCTACCTGCCACGTTTATGTGGATGATGATTGGTTAGATAAATTACCTGAACAATCAGAGGCAGAAAAAGATATGTTAGATTTTGCTTTTGAAACAAAAACAAGTAGCAGATTGAGTTGTCAAATATTTTTAGATGAAAAATTAGATGGTATTGTTGTTTCGTTGCCAGAAAAACAAGGATAGATGATTAAAACAGACGCTGTAATTATTGGAGCCGGTCCAGTTGGTTTATTTACTGTTTTTGAATTAGGAATACTGGGGTTGAATGCTCACGTAGTTGATAATTTAGATAAAGCTGGCGGACAATGTATCGAGCTTTATCCGGATAAGCCCATTTATGATATTCCAGGACTTCCGGTCTGTACTGGGGAAAGTTTAACAAAAAATCTTTTAGAACAAATCAAACCATTTAAAACTGAATTTCATTTAAACCAAAGAGTAAACTTTATTAGCAAACAAGGTCAAAACTGGATAATTGAAACAAGCGGTAAGACTGTGTTTGAAACACCGAATGTTATTATAGCCGGAGGCGTTGGATCTTTTGAACCAAGAAAACCACCCATTAAAGGGATTGAAAATTTTGAAAATCAAAACCTATTCTACTCGGTAAAAAATAAAAATAATTTTACCAATCAAAACATTTGTATATTTGGAGGAGGGGACTCGGCCTTAGATTGGGCAGTTGAGCTTTCAAAAATTGCTAAAAAAATATTTTTAATTCATAGAAGAGATGATTTTAGGGCTGCTCAGCATACAGTTGATCAAATGATGAAGTTTAAAGAATCTGGAAAAATAGAGCTTTATACAGGCTACCAACCAAAAGATTTTGTTGGAAAGCAGAAAATAGAAAAAGTCATCATTGAACATGCCAGCAAAGGCTCGAAAGAGTTAAGTGTAGATTCTGTGTTAGCTTTTTTTGGTCTTAAAATGGAACTTGGTCCAATAGTTAATTGGGGCTTAAATTTAGATAACAAAACTATTGTGGTGAATACAGAAAATTTTGAAACAAACAAAAAAGGAATTTTTGCAGTAGGAGACATTTCTTCTTACCCAGGAAAATTAAAACTTATTTTGTGCGGTTTTCATGAAGCTGCTCTAGCTGCTCAGGAATGCTTCAAAAGAGCAAAGCCAGATGAAAAATATGTTTTTAGATTTACAACCTCGTCTAGCGATATTCACAAAAGACTTGGAATTAAGTAGTTTTAATTTTACCTATCGTATAAATTGGTTAGTTCTTTAATATTATTAGAACTTTCTTCTAGTTTTTTCATATCGTCATTTCTGGATAGAAAAAACATGAACAGCATAAAAATCCAAGAAAGCATGGCTGGAATTAAAAAGTAAGAAGATGAGTAGTGGGCTGCAAAAGTAAATAGCATGGCCTGCATAGCAGATCTAAGAAAAATAGTTTCACGAAATGTAGCCGAAATACTTAATGAATGCTTTGCCAGTCTGAAAAAGCTCATTTTTGAAGGACCAAAATATCTAGTCCCTCTTACAGATTCTATAAATACAATGGATGAAAAGTTTTTAGCAATTGATCCTGAGAAGCTAAGCCAAACTGAACCATTAGAAAGAATTTTTTCTACAGCTGACTTGGAGAGACATGAATAATTTCCAAATTTGATCATTTTTCCAGTCATTAAGTAAGTTAAGAATTTATGAGCAACGTAACATGCCTTGAATGCAGGTCCTTCGCTTCTTTTTACCCTATTCGCTGTGATAATTTCAGGGGATGAGGAATCCACAAGGTCAAAAAAATTTTTTAATTCTTCAGGTCTATCCTCTCCATCACCATCCATGGGAATGATGTAGTCAAAGTCAAAATTTTGATGGGCATATTTTAAGCCAGTTGCTATGGCATGGCAGTGTCCATCATTATTTATTAAATTTAAAATCTTGACTGATTGAAGATTGAAAAAATTATTATTTATTTTCAGCATTTCTTCAGTCGAAGAATCATTAATAGCCATAACCGATACTTGGATATTTTTATTTGATGCCTCTTGATCAATATTTTTCAGTAGCTCAAATAATGATGTCCAATCATTATAGACCGGAATTAGAATGAGATATTTCTTCATTTGCCCAAACATATCTCTGTTTTTTGTGGAGTTCCAGTTCCTAAATTCTTGGGAGGAAATTCTGGGAAACAAATTCCATCACCAAAGATTTTTTTATATCCAACCCATTTAGGTCTAGAAGAAAGATGGTAGGACAGATTCCCTGCATGCCACTCATCGCCACTTATCAAGCTTGATTCTTTGGCAATTCTATTCTCAATTTCTTTAGCAATAGCTTTCCCAGGATAATCCGTTCTTTTATTGTCCTGAGAAAGAGAGATGTACAGATAAATTGTTGGGGATATTAAAAATACAAATCCAAACAGAAAATAAAAACTTCTTAATTTTTTTAAATCAATAGTGTTTTTGAAAATATAAACAGCCAATACTCCAGAAGACAAATAGAAGGGAGTCATCCACATGGTTCTAATTTTTACTCCCATAACTAACGATGTTAAAAACATAAGAGCAATTGGAACAATGGTTACGAATATTAGAAATATTAATTTACGATCCCTAAAGTTTATTTTATTTTTTAATTTTTTAACTAACAAGCCAAGCATTAGAAAAAATAATGCCAGTATACCAATTTGTTTTGTCAGAAATATCAAGGGATTAATCACATTGTTCAAAGCTCCAATGGTATTGCCAGTTCTCTTCAAGCCATACACAACTGTAATATAATCATTTTCTACCAACCACATTAAATGGGGTGCAAGAACAGCTAATAAAATAGTTACCGAAACAATAGATCCTGTTCTAATTTTTTTTTCTTTAAAAAAAATATAAACAAAAAACATTCCAAGACTGATAATCAGGTAGACAAATAAGTATTTGGATAAAATGCCAAGCCCAACAAATAGACCTAGTAGAGCATAATCTTTTAACTTTTCATTCTCAGCACACTTCCAAGCATAATGTATAGATAATGCCCAGAAAGGAAGCTGGCAGACATTTACGTTAAATTCAGGTGTGGTAAAATTATAAAAAAAAATACTCTCAAGTAATAAAATAGAAATAATTGCGTGGTTTTTATTTTTAAGGAAGTCTTTAGCGAAAATATAAATAATATAAAAAGAAGAGACCACAAAAATTTGACTTAATAGGTAGTAAGCCCAATCAAGGCTGCCAAAGATTTGATAAAAAACTTCAACAGCAAAAGCGCTCATAGGGGGATGCTTGTTAAATCCCCAATCCAGATTACTACCCCAAGCTAGCGCTTCAATTGTATCTAGGGGCAAATTATGGTTTGAAATAGCTGGTATTAGCGTCCAAATAATTAGATGTGTTGATAAAAAAATAAATAATTTTTTATTTTCTGACATTTATTTGCTTTTATATCCTTTATTATTAATTGACACTTAAAATTAGAACCCTATTATCCAGCCCTTCTATGGCAACAAAAATACCAAAAAATTACAAACCAACCAGTAAAGAAAAGTATATGTGCGCAAAGCACAAGGCTTATTTCAAACAATTGTTGTTTAATTGGAAATTGGAGTTGATTGAGCAAAATAACAGGATTGTTTTTAATGACCACGATGACAATTCAGCTTCAGCCGATGTTATTGATCAGGCAACGTCCTACACAGGAAAAACAGTTGAGATGAAAACTGTAGCTAGAAATAAAAAACTGATCAACAAAATTGACAATGCGGTAAGTAAAATTGAAGAAGGTACTTACGGCTATTGTGAAGAAACAGGAGAAGAGATTGGTTTAAAACGCCTTATGGCTAGACCAATAGCTAGCTTAACAGTTGAAGCCCAAGAAAATCACGAAAAACAAGAAAAAGTTTTTGCTGACGATTAAACAGCAGGAACGTTTTCACCTCTTTTTAAAAAATCATATCCTTTTATAACAGCATCTCTTTTTGCAATGCTTGAATACCATCTCGTTAAGTTTTTAAAATTTTTTAAGCCAATGTCATGAATCTCGTGTCTTGCAATCCATGGGAATGTTGCAATATCTGCAATGGTATAATTTTTGCCAGCTAAATATTCAGACTGACCAAGTCGCTCATCTAAATCAGCATAAATTCTTTTAGCTATTTTAAAATATCTTTCTTCTCCAAATTCACTCTTCCCAGAATTGTAATGATGAAACTGGTGGTGTTGTCCTAGCATAGGACCAACGTAAGCCATCTGACCCATTAGCCATTGGTTTATAATTAGCCTCTCATTTTTATCGTAAAACTTTCCACTTTTTTCACCTAAGTAGATAAGTATCGCTCCTGATTCAAATATTGAAATGTCACCATCTTTAATAACTGGAATTTTGCTAAAAGGACTAATCTTTCTAAATTCAGGATTGAATTGTTCGTCTTTATTGATATTTATTTTAGTTACTGAATACTCAAAACCTATCTCTTCCAGCATAATAGAAATTTTTTTACCATTGGGAGTATCTGCGCTTAAAAGTTCGATCATTTTCTAATTTGCTGTTTCTAGGTATCTATTATATATTTAATTTTTTCTAATAAAAGATATAGATCTAGTTAAATGAAAGTAGAATATTATTACAGCGTAGCATCACCTTATGCGTATTTAGGTGTTAAAAAATTCCAAGAAATTGTTAAAAAGTATTCATTAGAAGTTATTGAGAAACCAATTGATTTAGTTGGAACAGTTTTTGCCGAAACTGGAGGCACCCCAGTTCCTAAACGACACCCATCTAGACAGAAGTATAGATTAATAGAGATAGAACGATTTGGAAAGAAACTAAATATTAACATTAACAAGCAACCAAAGTTTTTTCCTCCAGCAGATCCTCATAAGGCTTCATTATTTACTATAGCTTCTATAAAAGCAGGGTTGAGCATTGATTTTGGTAAAGAGGTCTTAACTAAGTTGTGGTCTGAGGAAAAGGATATATCCCAAGATTCAGTTCTAGAAGAGGTGTGTAGTAAATTTAAACTGAATTTTAATGAAATTAAAACTCTAGCAAATTCAGAGGAGGCTAAAAGCATCTATCTATCCAACTCTAATGATGCAATTGCCAAAGGAGTCTTCGGGGCACCCTCATTTATAATTAATAATGAGCTTTTTTGGGGTCAAGATAGACTTGATTTTTTAGAGGACAAGATTAAATCTATCTAAAATTAAATGCGTTTTTTAACGAAGCTCTTATGTTTTTGTTTGTTTGTAACGCACGTATTTGCGGAAGAAACTCTATTTAAATCGCTAGCTTCTTCTTATCTTAATAATCCACAAATTAATTCTCAAAGAGAAAAAACAAAAGCTGTTGATGAGACTCTGATTCAGGCTTATAGTAATTTTAAGCCAACTATAGAAGGCACCATAAGCAAAACAGATAGCACAAATAAAAATACAACGGATTATACCGGAGCATCGGTAGCAGATTCGAATTCCCAGTCTCAAACAAATTCTATAACCATTACACAAAAATTATTTCAAGGAATTTCTAATGCCCAAAAATTTGATAAAGCTGTTGAAATTTCTCGATACGAATTGAAAGAGGTTGAGCAGCAAGTTCTTTTTAAGGCAGTTCAGGCATTCACAGAAGTTTTGCTATTTGAAAAACAGACTCTAGTTAATAAAGACAATTTGGATCTTTCGGATAAGCAGGTTGAATTAGACAAGGCAAAATATAATACGGGTCTAGTTAAGCTCTCTGATTTGGCTCAATCAGAATCTTCATTGGCTTCTGCAAAAGCAAAATTGCTAAGCTCTGAAAATGCATTGCAAACTAGCAAGAGTAACTTTAAAAATATAGTTGGATACCTTCCTGAAAATCTTAAAATTTCAGATTTAAATAGCATTGAAATTCCAAAGTCTTTAAATGAAACAGTCAGTCTTGCTGAAAAAAATAACCCACCGTTAATAATAGCTGAGCTAAAAGTAAAAAAAGCAAATCATGAACTAAATTCATTTATGGAAGATGCTTTTGCACCTAAGGCATCTGTATCTTTTAAAGTTTCAGAATCTGATGAGTATAGCTCTTCTTATGACAAAAGAACTCAAACGCAAGCATCAGCGCAAGTTACAGTTCCAATCTATTCTGGAGGAAAAGGCTACTCTTTGGTTAAAGAAAAGCAGGCTTTAAAAATAAGTGCAGATTTGGATTACACAGATATAAAAAATAACACAGCAAAAATTTCTTCATCTGCTTGGTCTAATTTTAAATTAGCTCAAAGCAAACTTGATTTGGCTAAAGCACAATTGAAAGCAGCAGAGATTGCTTACGAAGGAATAACACAAGAGTATGAATCCGGACAAAGAACAACTCTTGATGTGTTAAATACAAGAGGCTTTTTATTAGATGCCAGATTGAATTTAATTAACTCAGAACGAGAAGAGATTCTTTCTAGATTTAATCTTTTATTAGTTACGGGAAACTTGACCGCAAATTATCTTAAGTTAGAAGCGAAGATATACGATCCAAAAGAATTTTATAAAAAAAGTTGGATTAGGCATATTTTTTAGTAAAAAAATCAAACAAATCAATAACTTAGTTTAATAATTGCAAATAAGAACAAAATGTGTACATTTGTTTTTGTAGATTCGTTTAATCAAAAATAAAAATAAAGGAACAAAAAATGAGCAAAAAAGAAGGTAATTTAAAAATAGTGAGCGAAGCGCACACTGATCATAATGAAAAGCAAAAAGCTTTAGACGCAGCAATTAGTCAAATAGATTCAAATTTCGGAAAAGGTTCTGTAATGAAACTTGGCCAAAGACATGTAATGGATATAGAGTCTATCTCCACAGGTTCTCTAAGTCTTGATATCGCGCTTGGAATAGGTGGTTTGCCAAAAAGTAGAATTGTAGAAATCTACGGTCCTGAATCTTCAGGAAAAACGACTTTAGCCTTACAGGTTATTGCTGAGGCTCAAAAAAATGGAGGGGTGTGTGCTTTTATAGATGCTGAGCACGCATTAGATCCTAGTTATGCAAAAAAACTTGGAGTTGACACTAAAGAACTTTTAATTTCACAACCTGATACTGGAGAGCAGGCACTAGAAATTACAGATACATTGGTTAGATCGGGAGCCGTTTCTGTTTTAGTGATAGATTCTGTTGCAGCATTAACACCAAGAGCAGAGCTTGAGGGTGAGATGGGAGATCATCATATGGGGTTACAGGCTAGACTGATGAGTCAGGCTTTAAGAAAACTCACAGGAAGCATATCCAAATCAAATACAATGGTAATTTTTATTAATCAGATAAGAATGAAAATTGGCGTTATGTTTGGAAGCCCAGAAACAACTGCTGGAGGTAATGCGTTAAAATTTTATTCTTCAGTAAGATTGGACATCAGAAGAATTGGTGCAATTAAAGATGGAGAGGAAATTGTTGGAAACCAAACTAGAGTAAAAGTTGTCAAAAACAAAGTGGCTCCTCCATTTAAAGTTGTTGAGTTTGATATTATGTACGGGCAAGGTATTAGCAAAACTGGAGAGTTGGTAGATCTAGGTGCAAAAGCTGATATAGTAGAAAAATCAGGGGCTTGGTATGCATACAAAGGAGAAAAGATAGGACAGGGAAAAGAAAATGCCAAAGAATATCTTAAAAATAATCCTAAAATAGCAGCAGAAATTGAAATGGCCATTAGAGCAAATGCTGGATTAATAGCAGACAAGATGTCAGGCAATCCATCGGTTAGCGAAAAAATCGAAGAACCAGCAGATTCTTCAAAAGAAAAAGAAGTAGTGAGTAAAATTTCTAAAGAAGAGAAAAAATAAAAAAACTTTATTATTAGCCATCTTAAAGTACACAAAGGCACCTAAAACGGTGCCTTTGTCTTGTGTGGACTTATATTTCAAAAACTGTATTTATTGAAATATGTCTAAAAAAACTCTTCAAGATGTAAGAAAAACTTTTAAGGACTTCTTCAAGTCTAATCATCATGAAGCTGTAGCATCTAGCCCCTTAGTTCCTCAAAACGATCCTACTTTAATGTTTGCTAACTCTGGGATGGTTCAATTTAAAAATGTCTTTACAGGACTTGAAAAACGAAATTACAAAAGAGCAACCACCTCGCAAAAATGCGTTAGGGCAGGTGGTAAACATAATGATTTGGAGAATGTAGGATTTACACCAAGACACCATACTTTTTTTGAGATGCTCGGAAATTTTTCTTTTGGAGACTATTTTAAAGAACAGGCAATTACTTACGCATGGGATCTCATTACCAAAGAGTTTCAGCTACCTAAAGACAAGCTGTATATGACTGTATTTTCAGAAGATACAGAGGCTTATGAATTGTGGAAGAAGATTACAGGTTTTTCTGACAGCAGAATTATAAAAATACCAACAGCAGATAATTTTTGGTCTATGGGTGATACGGGACCATGCGGACCATGCTCAGAAATATTTTATGACCATGGAAGCCATCTAAAAGGAGGGTTGCCTGGAACAGTAGATCAGGACGGAGATAGATACACAGAGATCTGGAATCTTGTTTTTATGCAGTTTGAGCAAATTACTAAAGATAAAAGGATCAGTCTTCCAAAACCCTCTGTTGATACCGGAATGGGCTTGGAGAGAATGACGGCAGTTATGCAAGGAACTCATGACAATTATGAAATAGATTTATTCAAAGAAATTATTAACTATTCAGAAAACTTAATTGAGAAAAAATTTTCAAAAGAAAACATAGCTAGTTATCGTGTGATAGCTGATCATTTGCGAGCAAGTGCTTTTTTAATTTCTGATGGTATTAGTCCTTCCAATGAAGGTAGAGGTTATGTTTTGAGAAGAATTATGAGACGAGCAATGAGACACGCTCATACCTTGGGAAAAACCGACCCAGTTCTGTTTAAAATACTTCCTTGTCTAATCAATCTTATGAAAGAAGAATATCCACAACTTAAAACCGCAGAATCCTTAATTGCAGAAACACTACTAACAGAAGAGGAGAAATTTTCCTCTATGTTGAAGAGTGGTTTAAAAATTTTGGAAAATGAAGTTCTAAACGTATCTAACAATACTCTTTCAGGAGCAGTAGCTTTTAAACTTTATGACACTTATGGATTCCCATTGGATTTGACAGAAGATGTTTTGAAAGAAAAAAAAATCAAAGTAGACCATTCTGAATTTGAAAAAATAATAAATCAAAAAAAACAAGAAGCAAGATCATCGTGGAAAGGAACCGGAGCCCAAGGAATAGAGAAAGTTTGGTACGAAATTAAAGACAAATTTGGTCCAACTGAATTTCTTGGCTACAATTTTGACAAATCAGAAGGAAAATTATTATCCATAGTAAAAGATGGAAAAATAATTTCTTCAGCAAAAACTGGTGATAATGTTCAATTAGTCTTTAATCAAACGCCATTTTATGCCGAATCTGGAGGTCAGATTGGTGATCGTGGAGAAATATTTTTAAATTCAAACATTTGCGAAGTAAAAGATATGCAGAAATTTTTTGGTGACCTATTTGTGCATTTTTGTGAAGTAAAATCTGGAACGTTTGTTTCAGATCTTGAGGCGACTCTTTCTGTGAACACCGAAAGAAGGGGTAAAATAAAATCTTATCACTCAGCAACACATCTTTTGCATGCAGCATTAAGAGACACCCTGGGAAAGCATGTTTCACAAAAAGGATCTTATGTTGGTCCAGATAGGTTACGTTTTGATTTTAGTCATTCTCAATCACTTAAAAAAGGAGAGTTAGTTAAAATAAATCGTATAGTTAACGATGTTATTTCTGGAGGCGGAACTGTTAATACAAAAATTATGTCACAAAACAAGGCCATAGAGTCAGGAGCTATGGCTTTGTTCGGAGAGAAGTATGGAGAAGAGGTTAGGGTTGTCACAATGGGAAATTATAAAGATAATATTTTTTCACTAGAGCTTTGTGGAGGAACTCATGTCCAGAATTTATCTGATATTGGAAAATTTGAAATCATTAACGAATCTTCAATTGCTTCTGGTGTTAGAAGAATTGAGGCTCTGAGAGAAAGTGAGCTTTTTTCTCACAAAGATTCGTTAAATTTGGCATTTAAAGAAAAAGAAGAAAATCTAACTGCTCAAATTAAAGAATTTCAAAATAAAATTATTTCCCTAAAAGGCAATTCGAATAAATTTAATGAATTAAAAATTGAGGAAAGAGTAGTTAAGCTAAAAGAGCTTAGTGAAGCATTGTACAAAGAAAGTATTTTAAATGATGCTAGTAAAAATATTATTCAAGATCATAAGCTAGAATCTTTTGTAGTGCGATTTCAATACATTTACGGTTTATCCGGAAAAGATTTGAGACCAATTGTGGACAATGCAAAAAAAGAAATAAAAAAAGTTCTTGTTTTTGTTTTTAGTGAGTCTGATAAAAAATTAAGTTTAGCTGTAGGAGCATCAAATGACTTAGTTGAGAAATTTGATGCATCTTTTTTTGCAAAGCAGATATCTTTAGTGATCAATGGAAAAGGTGGGGGAGGTAGAAAAGATTTTGCTCAAGCTGGAGGAGAAACCCAGCCTAACATTGAAGTTGTTTACAAGTTTATTTTAAATGAGATTAAAAAAATAAAAATTTAAATATTTTTATTTACAAATTCTATTAACGTCTCTGAGCTTAACAATTCAATTTTCTTATTTTTTTGTTTACAGTCATAAATATGCACCCCTTGCCTTATTGGTTTAAACTTCTCTGATTTTTTTTGAAAAAAACAGAAAAGCTTAGAGTGACTTAGTCCAAGCATGTGCATAACACCATTGTCTATAGTTATGCTAAATTCCATTTTGTTTCCCAATGCAATAACAAGCGATGGATTTTTAAATTCTGCTTTTGCCAGATGCTCAGGAAAGTAGGATGTTGGAATATTTTTTTTTATTTCAATAATTTCTTGTGTGTATTTTTCCTCAACAAAAAAGACTGGTACAAATCCTTTGTTCGCAAAATATTGGGCAGTTTTGATCATTTCTGATAATTTTATTTCCTTTGCTCTTGTGGGGTGACCAGCTTTTATGGAAAAACCAATATATCTTTCATTTTTATTGGTTAGTCTTTCAGCTTCTTGAATATATTTATTGTCAATCTCTATAGAAAAGCTTTCAAAATTTATTTTCTTATTTAAGAACTGCTCCAGGTAACTTACTACCCTTGTTTGAGTATGAGGTATTTTTTTAAAGATGGAGATTGGATTGCTCAGAAAACCTTTTAATGCAAAAGTTAAAAAGTATTTGTGAGGAATTTTTTTATATATAAGTGAATTTCTAATTTTCGACTGATTGTCTATAATTAAGTCATAATACTCACCTTGCCTGACTGTCTTCTTAAAGAAATGCACAAATCTAAAACCAAAATATAGAGGATAATGCTGTATTGTAGTTACATTATTTGGTTTTAGAGATTTTAAAGCGTTTTCAAACCAAAAATAATTCAAATCATTTCCGTAATAAAATATATTTGGATTGGAGAATTCTTTATTGATTATCTTAAATAATTTTACAAATTGCAGGGCATCACCAATACCCCCACCTGCATTAATAATTAAAATATTTTTAATCTTGCTTTGCAAACTTTATTTTAGCTTACTTTGTAAATTTTTATTTATTGCTTCTAAAAAATTAGAGGTTGTAAGAAATTTTTGATCTCTGCTAATTAAAATAGCTAAATCCTTAGTCATCTCTCCATCTTCAACAGTTTTGATGCATGTTTCTTCAAGAGCTTTTGCAAAGCTTATTAATTCTTGATTAGAATCTAACTTTCCTCTGTGAGCAAGACCTCTGGTCCATGCGAATATGGAGGCTATAGGGTTTGTTGATGTTTCATTTCCTTTTTGATGCTCTCTATAATGTCTAGTCACCGTTCCGTGAGCCGCTTCAGACTCTACAGTTTTTCCATCTGGAGTCATTAGAACGCTGGTCATCAATCCCAAAGAACCATATCCTTGAGCAACAGTATCACACTGAACATCTCCATCGTAATTTTTACAAGCCCAAACATAACCACCACTCCATTTCATTGCGCAAGCAACCATGTCGTCAATAAGTCTATGTTCATAAGTTAGTTTATGTTTTGAAAATTCTTCTTTAAATTCTTTATCAAAAACTTCCTGAAACAAATCTCTGAATCTTCCATCGTACGCTTTTAAAATTGTATCTTTCGTAGATAAATATACAGGCCATTTTCTCTGCAATGCATAATTCATGCACGATCTTGCAAAATCTTTAATTGAATCGTCTAAATTGTACATTGACATAGCAATACCGGAGCTAGGAAATTGAAACACGTCATGTTCAAGAGAATCTTTTCCGTCTTCAGAAGTCCATTTAATCGAAAGCTTTCCTTTTCCAGGAATTTTGAAGTCAGTAGCCCTATACTGATCTCCGTAAGCATGTCTTCCTATAACAATTGGACTAGTCCACCCAGGAACAAGTCTTGGTACATTTTTAATGATTATAGGTTCTCTAAATATTGTCCCACCTAATATATTTCTAATTGTTCCATTAGGAGACTTCCACATTTTTTTAAGCTTAAACTCATCCATTCTACCTTTGTCAGGTGTGATAGTTGCGCACTTAACCCCAACTCCGTATTTGTTAATTTCATTAGCGCTATCAATTGTAATCTGGTCATTGGAGTTATCCCTGCTTTCCATACCCAAATCAAAATACTTTAGGTCTATATCCAGATAAGGAAGGATCAGCTTCTTTTTGATAAAATCCCAGATAATTCTGGTCATCTCGTCACCATCAAGCTCAACTACTGGGTTTTTAACTTTTATTTTTGCCATACTATTAATTTAAAAAAAACTGTTATATATAGACTGCTAATTAAATCAATTATAATTTATATGCTAGAAATTATTTTTCCACAAATTCACAAAGAAGGTAAGAAGATATTGTTAATTACTCTGGTAATTAACTTTTTGCTTTTTTTTCTATCAAACACAGTGGGATTAATCGGTATTGTTTTGAATATTTGGGTTTATTATTTTTTTAGAGACCCAGAGAGAGTATCTATAAATGACAATAGCTACCTTGTTAGCCCAGCTGACGGCAAAATTAGCATGATCACCGAATGTAAAGGGCCCAAGGAAGTGGGCTTAGATACCAAGGACTTTCTCAGAGTCAGTGTTTTTATGAATGTATTTAACTGCCACGTTAATAGAGTTCCTTTGGAATGCTCAATAGAAGAAATATTTTATAAGCCAGGAAAGTTTATTAATGCTTCCCTAGATAAAGCCAGTGAACACAACGAAAGAAATATTTTAAAAGTAAAAGCATTAAATGGAGACGAGTTTGGAATTGTTCAAATCGCAGGACTAGTTGCTAGAAGAATTGTATGCGAAACAGATCCAGGAAATCAGCTAATCCAAGGTGCTAGGTTTGGAATTATACGTTTTGGTAGTAGAGTTGATTTGTATTTTGATAAAAGCTACGAATTGCTTGCAAAAACTGGACAAACCGTTGTTGCTGGTGAATCTTTATTGGCTAAGAAAAAATAAATAGATAAAATAAGTCCCATGAAAAAAGCAGTCAGCATTAGAGCTGTCATTCCTAATGTGATAACAATTATAGCCTTAAGCTTGGGCCTTACGGCAATAAAATTTACACTGGAGCAAAATTTTTATTATGCTGTAATATGTGTAGTACTAGCAGCGGTCTTAGATGCGGCTGACGGAAGAATCGCAAGATTAATAAAAGGCACTTCAAAATTTGGCGCAGAGTTGGATTCGTTGGCAGATTTTGTCAATTTCGGAGTTGCTCCTGCCTTAATTGTTTATATTTGGGAATTAAATACTTACGGTAACATAGGATGGCTTGTTACACTTATTTTTATTATTTGTTGCTGTTTGAGATTGGCAAGATTTAATGTTTTGTCAGAATCTCCCAAGAGTCCTTTGCTTGATAATTTTTTTACAGGCGTTCCTTCTCCTGCAGGAGCTGGAATATTATTGTTACCAGTCATTGTTAGTCTTAGTAACTTTTCATATTTGTTAAATAAAATGGAAAATTTATCTTTGTGTGTTATGTTATTTTCTTCTTTTTTGATGGTAAGCAAAATACCAACTTATGCCTTTAAAAAATTTAAAATTACCAAGCCACTTGTCTTATTGGTAATGATTATTTCAGTAGTTCTTTTTGGTTTTTTAGTAAATTATACTTTTGAGACTCTTTTTGTAATTGGACTCTTGTATTTATGCTTAATACCTGTGAGTTTTTTCCATTATAAAGCAATTAAAAAAAAACATAGTTTAAAAACAAGAAGTGATGAAAGCTTGTTTTCAGAAGATCTTTTGTAAACCTTTTTTTAATAAAAAAAAACTTTGAAAAAATTCCAAAAAAAAAATTTAAGTCATAGCTCAAAATTGTGGTTAACAAGACAATTAAATGATCCTTTGGTAGCTGAAGCCAAAAAGCAAAATTACAGATCTAGGGCAGTTTTCAAGCTAATAGAAATCAATGACAAGCATAAATTTTTAAAAAATAATTTAAAAATTGTTGATCTTGGAGCGGCTCCAGGTAGCTGGTCTCAGTATTCCAGCAAAATAAATAACATGGGATTTAATTTAGCTTTGGATTTATTGTCTACAGAGCCCATTGCAAACTGCGAAATTATAAAAGGAGACTTTACAGATTCGTTAATGCAAGAGAATTTGATAAAAAAAATTAAGGGAGAAAAGTTTGATATTGTTCTGTCTGATATTGCAGAAAACTCCACAGGTAATAGATCTTTAGATTCTATGCGTAGCAACATTATATCAATAGAAGTTATGCATTTTGCGTTAAAATGTTTAAAAAAAAACGGTACAATTTTAATTAAGACCTTTTCAGGAAACGGCAATCAGGAGGTGGTAGCTTTTGCCAAAAAAAACTTCTCAAAACACCTTTTTATTAAGCCAAAATCCAGTAGAAAAGATTCTAAAGAGCTTTATTTGCACTGTATTCTATAACTTATTGACATTGGGCCGTTTGCAAAATAAATAGGTTTATGGAACTAAAAAAAGCACTTACATTTGATGATGTACTACTAGTACCAAAAAAATCATCACACCTTCCCGCAAGTTCTATTACAAGAACCAGTCTAACTAACAATATTTCTCTCGGTATCCCCATAATATCAGCTGCTATGGATACTGTCTCTGATTACAGACTAGCTATAGCGATGGCTCAACTAGGAGGCATTGCTTGTATACATAAAAACATGACTGTAGATGAGCAGTCTACTCAGGTAAAAAACGTTAAAAAATTTGAATCTGGAATGGTTGTTGATCCTATTACCATAGGTCCAGACGAAGATATTTCTGCTGCTATACACTTGATGTCATCCAATAAGATTTCTGGAATACCAGTTGTAGATAATAAAAAAAAATTGGTAGGAATTCTTACTAATAGAGACTTGAGATTTGCTAAAAATACTAAAGCAAAAGTTAAAGACTTAATGACCAAGAAAGTAGTTACTGTGAACGAGGGCGTTAGTTCAGAAAATGCTAAAAAATTATTACACGAACACAGAATAGAAAAACTTGTTGTGGTTAATAAGCAATTTCAGTGCGTAGGCTTAATAACGGTAAAAGATTTAGAAAAATCACAATTGTATCCTGACGCCTCTAAGGATAGCAAGCAATCATTAATGGTTGCTGGAGCAATAGGCGTGGGTGAGGAGGGCTTGCTTAGAGCGGAGCGTCTCATAGAAGCTGGAGCTGACGCCTTAATTCTCGACACCGCTCATGGTCACACAGAATCTGTATTGGTAACTTTAAAAAGTATTAAAAAAAATTTTAAATTTAAAAATTTAATTGTAGGCAATGTTGCCACAGCAGAAGCGGCAAAAGAACTTGCCGATCTAGGAGCTGATGCAGTTAAAGTTGGTATTGGTCCAGGATCTATATGCACCACAAGAGTGATTGCTGGAGTTGGTATGCCACAATTCACCGCCATTCAAAATGTTGCTGAAGGACTGAGGAATTATAAGGTTAGAATTATAGCTGACGGTGGAATAAGATATTCGGGAGACATAGCAAAAGCTATAGGTGCAGGCGCTGACATGGTAATGGTAGGTTCGCTATTGGCAGGAACGGACGAATCACCCGGAGAGATATTTTATTATCAAGGCAGAAGTTATAAATCTTACCGCGGAATGGGTTCTTTAGCGGCAATGGCCAGAGGATCTGCAGATAGATACTTTCAACAGGATATTACAGATGCCTTAAAGTTAGTTCCGGAGGGAATCGAAGGAAGAGTGCCTTATAGAGGGCCAGTTAAAAATATAATTAATCAATTGGTCGGTGGCTTAAAATCATCAATGGGTTATGTGGGAGCCAAAACCATCGATGAACTAAAGAAAAAAGCTAAATTTGTCGAGATTACAAATGCAGGCATTAAGGAAGGTCATGTTCATGACGTTCAAATTACCAAGCAATCTCCTAACTATCCAATAGAGAGTTAAATGAAGTTTTTGTTATTAATTGTTCTTTTTTTTAGCAGTTATGCAATTGCCCTTGAAAACAAAAACTTTTTAAATGGAAAAATTTCTTATGAAGAAAAAGATTTGAACAAAGCAAAGATAGAATTTGAAAAAAGCATTGTCGTCAATCCAAAAAACATTGATAGCTATATTTTCTTATCAAAAATATTTTTTGAAATAAAAAATCAAAAAGAAGAAAAAAAAAATCTTAAAACAGCTTTATTGCTAGAGCCAAAAAATGAAGAGGCTTTATATTTGATAACAAAGCTAAATATTGATGAGGGAGATTTTGAGGCAGCAGAACAAAACTATAAGCTTCTCACGACTATTTGCTCGAAGTTTTGCGATAAATTAACCAATATTGATGTGTCACTTAAAAAATTCAAAGGGTAATGATCAAAAAAGAAGATACGCAAAAAATTTTAATTATAGATTTTGGATCTCAAGTCACACAGTTAATCGCCAGAAGAATTAGAGAGCTTTCTGTTTATTGCGAGATCATTAGTTTTCAAAACTTTAACAAACTCCTTAAATTAGAAAATGCAAAAGGGATTGTTTTATCAGGAGGCCCATCTTCTATATCTGAGCTAAAATCTCCAAGAATTAAAAATTTTAATTTATTAAAAAAAATTCCGATTTTGGCAATATGTTACGGTCACCAATTAGTTGCAAAAAAGTTTGGTGGCAAAGTTAAATTTTCAAAGAAAAAAGAATTTGGCAGAGCAGAGCTTTTTTGCAAAAGCAGCTCACCTTTGACTAAAAATTTTTTTAAAGATAGAAAAAATACAGTGTGGATGAGTCATTCTGATCAAGTTACAAAAATTGGTACAGGATTTTCCACAGTGGCATTCACTAAAAACTCAAACTGTGCAATCACCCAAAACTTAAAGGAACAAATTTTCACTGTTCAGTTTCATCCTGAAGTGGTCCACACAAATAAAGGAAGTGTGATTTTCAAAAATTTTATTTTTGATATTTGCAAATGTAAAAAAAATTGGACAGATGGAACCAAACTTAAAAAAATTATTAGTGAAATTAAAAACAAAGTTGGTAGCAAAAAAGTATTGTGCGCCCTTTCAGGTGGCGTAGACAGTAGCGTTCTTGCTCATATATTGTATAGAGCGATTAAGAAGAATGTACTCTGTGTTTATATAGATACAGGTCTAATGAGAAAAAATGAAAGTCTTGAAATTGTATCTATTTATAAAAAGAAATTTAAAAAGAATTTTATTCATTTGAGCAAAGGTAATATTTTTTTAAAAAGGCTGAATAAAGTATCTGACCCAGAAAAGAAAAGAAAAATAATAGGCAAGACATTTATAGAAATTTTTGAAGATTTTAGTAAAAAATATAAAGATATAGATTTTTTAGCACAGGGCACCCTTTACCCTGATGTAATTGAAAGTCAGAGTTTTTCTGGAAGCCCAAGTTCAAAGATAAAATCTCATCACAATGTAGGCGGTCTTCCTAAAAAAATGAATCTTTCTTTAATAGAGCCTTTTAGGGAGATGTTTAAAGATGAGGTTAGAATCTTGGGAAAAAAAATGAACATCAGCAACATAATTTTAGACAGACACCCATTCCCCGGACCTGGATTGGCCATAAGAATTCTAGGAGCAATTGATAAGGATAAAATAGAAATCTTACAAAATGCCGATGATCTTTTTATTAAAGAGTTAAAAAAAAGAAATCTTTATAAAAATATCTGGCAAGCCTTCGCTGCTTTGCTCCCTGTTAAAACTGTGGGAGTTATGGGAGATTCAAGAACTTACGATTTTGTCTGCGCATTAAGAGCTGTTACTTCTGTGGACGGCATGACTGCTGATTTTTATAATTTTAATTATTCTGACTTATCTGATATTAGTAGTATAATTGTTAACGAAGTTAGAGGCATTAATAGAGTGGTATATGACATCACGTCAAAACCTCCAGGAACGATAGAATGGGAATAAAAAAAAATAAAAAAATATTAAAATTTTGCAAAACTAAACGTCCTTTGGTTTGCCTTACAGCCTACACTACTTATATGGCTGAAATTTTAGACAACGATTGCGATGCACTTCTGGTCGGAGATTCTCTTTCTATGGTCATATACGGAGAGAGCAGTACGGCGACAGTCTCTTTGCAAACAATGATTAATCACGGTAAAGCTGTAGCTAAGGGTGTTAGAAAAAGCTTATTGATCATTGACATGCCGAGAGGAAGCTATGAAAAATCATCGAAATGGGCATTGAAGAATGCAAAAAAAATTATCAAAGAAACAAATTGTGATGCTGTTAAAGTTGAAGGTGGAACTAAAATTAAAAAAATTATCAAAACACTAGTGACCAATGGAATACCTGTGATGGGACACATTGGGTTGTTGCCACAACAGGCTCTGAAGCCAAATGACTATAAGGTTAAAGGAAGAACGGAAGAGGAGGAGAAAGTTATTATTGAGGACCTTAAGGCTGTGCAGGAATCTGGTGCATTTTCAGTTGTGATTGAGGCAGTTCCAAAAGTTCTTGCCGATAAACTATGTAAAATTTCCAAAATTAAAACAATTGGAATTGGAGCTTCTAAAAATTGTGATGGCCAAGTCCTGGTAACAGAGGATATGCTTGGTTTTTTTGTTAGAAATGCCAAGTTTGTTAAGAAATATAATAATATGAGAGATAGAATAATCAAGAATGTCCAGAAATTTAAATCTGATATAATTAAAAGAAAATTTCCTACACAGAAAAATATATATTAAATGTCTAACGAACTAGATAATCAAATCAGTGAAAGTGTTTTTAATGATAAAATTTTAAATTTTTATGATAAGAGAAAATACTACATTATATTTTTTGTAATAATAATTATAGCAACACCAATCTTATACCAAGCAAAAGTAGCTTTTGAAAAACACAAAAGCGCAAGTGAGCTAGAGAGCTATAGCGTCGTTGTAAATGAACTGATTAAGAGCAATCCAAAAGAAGCAGTCATCCAGCTACAAAAACTAACAACATCCAATAATGACACTATAGTTTTGCTAGCATTGAATCAGTTGCTGAAAATTAACAAAAGCTCAAAACAGGAATTGGTTAAAACTTTAGACACATTGATTAATGAAAAAAAACTATCAAAAAGAAACAACCAGCTTTTAAAAATAAAAAAATCACTCTTGATTTTTGATGGGGCCACAGAAAATCAAATGCTTAATCTTTTGGACGTTAGCAACAAAGATTCCTCATTTAGAAAAACCAGTTTGCAGATATTGTATGATTTTCATCTTAGCAAAAACCAAAAAATTAAAGCAGAAGAGGTTAAAAGGTTAATTAATGAGAACTAGTCTCATTTTTTTTTTTATTTTATTAATTATTTCATGCTCACCAAAAGTAAACTTGGAACTGGATATTAAAAATTTAAAAAATGAAGGTATCGTTATTCTTCAAACTAAAAATTCAGATAATGATAATGAAGAAATATACAATATATCAAAAATAACCACATACCCGGTAGTATCCGGTAAAAACTGGAACTATCCAAATTTTAATTCTTACAACTTAATACCAAATATAAGCCTTGATGTTAACCTCTCTATTTCCAAAAGTAGTAATTTTTTCAAAAATTCTAGTAATAATTTTTATAAAAAAGAACTTTTGTACATAGATACAAATATTGTTTTTGTAGATGATCGCGGAACTCTTTATGTTGTGAATGAAAATTTTAAATTACTGAACAAGTTTCAAGTGCAAAATTTAAAAAACCACAAGGGGTACCCGTTGAAATTTTCATTAGTTTCTGAAAATAATATTTTGTTCATCGCAGATAATCTGGGATCAATTTTAGCTTATGATTTAAAAAACTACAAAATAATTTGGAGAAATGATTTGGAAGTTCCTTTTTTATCTAATTTAGCCTTATCAAAAAAAAGTATTTTTGTTAGCAACTCTAACGGGAAGATTTTCTCCTTTAATACTCTTACAGGCAAGCAAAACTGGAGTTATGAAACGGGGACTCAAACTGCAAAATCCCACAACGCTTACAAGGTATCCGTTTTTAATGATAAGCTATTATTTTCCAACGATTTTGGAAAAATTACCTGCATAGATCTAGTCAAGCAAACCATTGCATGGAGTCACATGCTACAACTGTCAAATGCTTATCATGATATAAATTTATTAGAATTGGCAAATTTTGTTATAGAAGAAAGTAATCTTTATATAGCGTCAAGCTTTGGAAGATTTTTGAAGTTAGATTTGAATAGTGGAAAAATTCTTTGGTCTAACGATGTTCATTCTGCAACGACAATTCCCCTAATCAACAACAATACTGTCGTCCTTGTTAGTGACGGTGGCTTTTTGAATATATACGAAAAAACTTCCGGGAAAATTTTATTTAAAAAAAACTTAATCAATTTTTTAAAAATAAATAATAGTAAAACAAAAAACATAAAACTTAATAATATTTTTTTATTATCTGGAAAAATTTACATTACAAGCAATGAAGGCTATCTTTTTTCTGTCAATTCTAATAATCTGCAATCTATCGAATATAAAAAAATATCCGATACAATAAATTCAAACATCGCAATTTCCAGAAAAAGTATTTCTTTTTTTGGTAATGACGATACAATTTTCAAAATACAATGAGCATAAACATAGCAATAGTCGGAAAGCCAAACGTTGGAAAGTCTACTTTTTTTAATAAAATATTTAAAGCCAATATTTCCAAAGTTGCTGACGAGCCAGGAACAACCAAGCAAGTAATAACAAAATCTTTTGAATTTCAAGGAAGCGAATTGATCTTTCATGATACGGGAGGTTTAAAAAAAAAAGCAAAATCAAAAGATGATAATCAATCCTATATTACAAAAGAATGCCTATCTGCAATAAACAAATCTTCAATTATCATTTTTATGATGGATGCCAATGATAAATTTACCAAGAACGACAAGCAAATATGCAGAATGATTTTGAATAAGCTAAAAACCTTGATTGTCATTATTAATAAAGCTGATTTAATTAAAGATGAAATTAAAACAAGGACAAAATATTTCAACTACTACTTTGAAAATTTGTTTTCAGATATTTTAATTAAGCCCCATTTTTTTTCTTCTATAATGGAAAAAAGTCCTGAAATTTTTATCAAAAAAATATGTAGCTTGGACGAATCTACGAAAATAATGATTGAGAATAGAAAGCTAAATGCTTTTTTGGAAAAAACTAACAATTCTCATCGGGCACCACAAAAAGGGCATTTTCGACCTAAGATAAAATTTTTAAAACAAGTAAACTCAAGACCAATTATCTTAAAAGCTTTTGGTACAAGATTGAAGGGTATCAATACTGATTATAAAAATTATTTTTTAAAACAATTTTTAAGTTATTTTGGAATTTATAACAAAGTAGCTATTATTAAATTTGTTAATAACGACAATCCTTTTGACAAGGATTAGCCAGCAACATTGCTCAGTAATGACAATTGTTTATTTTTTTCACTTTGATTTTTTAAATCAGCTGGTTTTACGGGGTAATCACCTGTGAAACAATGATCTGTGAATTGAGGGCTCTCATTATTTCTTTTTTCGTGCCCCAATGCTTTATAAACACCGTCTATACTTAAAAAAGCTAAAGTTTTTACCCCGATAATTTTTCTCATTTCTTCTATGCTATTGTTAGCTGCTAATAATTCGCTTACATTTGGCGTGTCTATTCCGTAGTAGTCAGGATATCTTATCGGTGGACTTGAAATTTTCATATGCACTTCTTTTGCACCCGCATCATATAACATTGATACAATTTTTTTAGATGTGGTTCCCCTAACTATGGAATCATCGACTAATACAAGTGTTTTGTTTTTAATAGCTGCTTTATTAGGGTTGTGTTTTAATTTTACTCCCAATTGTCGAATTTGCTGTGTGGGTTCAATAAAGGTTCTTCCTACATAATGGTTTCTTATAATGCCCATATCAAACTGTATCTTTGATTGTTCTGCGTATCCAATTGCAGCTGGATTGCCTGAATCTGGAACGGCAGATATTAGGTCTGCATCAGTAGGAGATTCTATAGCAAGTTGCCTACCAAGGTTTTTTCTGTAATCATAAACACCTTTGCCACCAACAATGCTATCTGGTCTTGAAAAATATATGTATTCAAAAATACAAGGTCTAGCATTTTGCTTTGGGAATGGTTTAACACTCTCTACGCCATCCTTATTAATTATGACTATTTCACCATTTTCAACTTCCCTAACAAACTCAGCTCCAATAATATCTAGGGCACAAGTTTCAGATGCAAAAATATATGAATCTCCTAACCTTCCCAAAACCAAAGGTCTGATCCCATGAGGATCTCTGATGCCAATAAGTTTTTTATTAGATAGCATAACCATTGCATATCCACCTTGGACTTGAAATATGGCATCAATAATTTTGTCTAAAATTTTTGCTCTTCTAGATTTTGCTATTAGTTGAACGACAGTTTCGGTATCAGAAGTAGTTTGAAATATTGCACCATCCTTAACCATCTGTTCTCTAATGTGGATTGCGTTAGTTAAGTTTCCATTGTGTGCAATACTGATACCACCAAGGTGCAAATCTGCAAAAAATGGTTGGATGTTTCTAATAATTGGTAGCCCAGTTGTTGAATAGCGATTATGTCCAATGGCAGCATTTCCAGGCAGCTGTTTGATTATTTTTTCACTAGTAAAATTATCGCCTACAAGACCTCGTCTTTTAACCGAGTAAAAGTTTTTCCCATCAAATGTATTGATACCGCAAGCTTCTTGACCTCTATGTTGAAGGGCATGCAGTCCTAGCGCTGTAAGAGCTGCAGCATCTTTGTGGTTATAGATACCGAAAACACCACACTCTTCTCTTAATCTATCATCTAGCACAGCACCCAAGTACATTAAAAAATATCAATAGTCATTTGGTAATTTTATCAACATTTTCTTTGCTTTTTTCTATGTATTCGTACCTTTTTGGAAGGTTTTCTTCTAAAAATTTCTGACCCCAAATTATCGATTCAAAGAATTTTCCATCATTAAGATTCGAGCTCCATCTAGTATGTGGATGCATAAAATTTAACAATGTAAATATTGAAACAAAGTAAACATAACCTTTTAAAAAACCAAAAATAAAACCAAAAAATTTATCTACACCACCAAAACCAGTCCAAGACACAGTTCTTTTTAGTCCTTTGGAAACTAGAATGATCAGAAATACTGAGAGTATGAAAACAATACTACCGAACAACATGTCATGAGTGAACTCTGATTTGACAAAACTCTCTGTATAAGGCGTTAGGATAGGTAAGAATATTTTTACAGATATTAAAGCGAAAATCCATTTTAAAAAAGACAATAGACTTAATACAAAACCATTATTTAGAGATAGGAGTGAATTTAATATTAAGAAAGCAATAAATATAAAATCAATTATTGAAAATGTTTTTATTAAATCTAAAAAGCTATCCATTGTTTTTAGGAGCAAACTGAATAAGAAGTCTCGGTAGCAATGTTAAAACTAAAATTAATGCTGTAATCATTGCCAATCCTGTGAAGAGACCAAAATAAATTGTTGGAATAAAATTTGAAAAACCTAAAATAGAAAATCCGAAGACTATCGTTACTGAAGTGCTAATAATTGCTTTTCCTACGCTATGGTGGCAAATATAAATAATTTCATCTTTTGTTTTGTTATTTTTCATCTCTTCTCTAAATCTGTAAATGTAATGAATGCTATTGTCTACAGCGATACCAATCGTAATTGCAGCTATAGTTATTGTCATCATATCCAATGGTATGTTTAAAGCTCCTATAAATCCCAAGACAAAGAAAGCAGCTATAAAATTGGGGATAGTTCCAATAAGAGAATAAACCAATGATTTAAATAGTATTAAAAACATTAAAAATATTCCTAGCATAACAATACCAAGGGTTTTGATTTGAGAGTCAAAAAGGCTTTGAAGCAAATTGTTAAATATGACCAGAACACCAGTGATTTTGTATTCGTCTTTTTTGAATGAAAATTTATTTTGCAGGTCGTAATTTATTTTTTCTATCAATTCTTTTCTTCTTAAATCTGGCTTTGAATCAATAATTCTCATAGTAATCCTAGCTTCATCATTATCTATGGAGATGTAAGGATTTATGATATTTTTCTTAATATCTTCAGGGAGCTTACTGTACAGCACTCCCATTTCTAAACTGCCAAGAGGTTTGTCTTTGTTTAGGCTTTCAGCGATATCGAGTATTGACGAGAAAGACAGGACTTTTCCAATGTCAGGATTTTTCTCTAAGTATTTATGAACAGATATAATTTTTTCAATCTTATCTCTTGTAAACCAGTATTTATACTTATCGTCGTACAGTTTTTGTTTAGCTTCTCCAAGATAATCGTCTTTCTTACTGCCTGATCCTAAAAAATCATCATCATTTTTTGTAACGCTAGTATTTTTAAATTTTAAAATAATTTCAAGGGGTGTCGTTCCTCCTAGTTTTTCATCTATATTCTTCATGCCTTTATATATTTCTGTTTTGCTACTGAAGTAATTAATAAAGCTGTTTTCTACTTTTAGTTTACTGATTCCATAAATGGAAAAAACAATAAGAATAGTTGAAAAAATATAAATTGAAGCGGAAAATTTTGTAGATATATATGCGAGAACCTCTGCAAATTTTGACTTACTTTTTTTTATAACAGGAGAAACTTGAGGTTTAAAAATTAAAATCAAAGAAGGCAAGAGCAAAAAAGACAAGGCAAAGGAAACCAGGAGCCCGTATGTCATCATCCAGCCAAAATCAATTACTGGCTTTATATCACTAAATATTAAGGACATAAAAGCGCAAATAGTAGTTAGAACTGCATAAAAAATTGGGTAAAAAATATTTGACGAAGTCTTAACGACCAGCTCGGTAAGTGAATCTTCAGGATGTTCATTTTTATTTTGCACATACCTAACAAGATAGTGAATGTTCATCGAAATTGTTAGTATAAGCATTAACGCAATAAAATTAGAGGATATCACGGTAACTTTCCATTCTAAAGCTCCTAAAAATCCAACCATAATTACAATGGAAACAAAACAATTAATAAGTGGAAATGCCACCCATTTAAAGTCTCTGAAGACAGTCCATAGTATAAATATAATAAATGCAAAAACACCAAAGCCAAAAATAACAATATCTTTTTTTATAAAAGAGATCATGTCGTCAGCTATCATGGGAATACCGCTGAGTCTTATTTCTGCAAATTGACTTTGGTCTTTAGTTAAATCTTTAATTGTTTGATTGTATTTTGATATTAATTCACCATGTTTCTTTTTTAATTGATCAAGAGCTAAATTTGTTTGGTTTAATTTTATTACTTCAGAATTTGTTAATTTTCTACTTTGTTGAGCTGTAAGTAATTCTGACTTGTCTTGAATTCTTTTTAAATACTCCTGATTGTCTTTAAGATAAACGACAATTCCAAATGTTTTGGAATCAGCGCTGATTATTAAATCCTTATAGACCGGGCTATGGGTTAGCTCATTAAGGGCGACTTCAAATTTTATATCTGGATTTGTTATATATTTAAGATTCTTAATCCGATCCATTAGCGGTTCATCTGAACCTTGGAGTAAGGGAGCATTGATTATGCTAATTGTCTTGCTAACCCATTCTAATTGGTTAATTTTTTTAACAAATTTTTCCAACTCTAGAATTGATTTTGAATCTATGGCTGTTTTTGGTTCGTAAGTTAAAATAAAGAATTCTTCTGAACCATACCTTTTGTTAACTTCCCTCAGGTATTGTAGATCAGGATCGTTTTCCAATAGAAGAGTATCTGCTGAAGCATCTAATTTGAAATCTTTAGAAAAATATAAAGAAAAAAGTACAATTGTTGAAATTAAAATAATAATTAGCTTTGGAAATGATAGTAATTTTTTATACATAGAAAATTAACTTTCTAAATATATTTTTTATCATATCTTGACGACATACAGGTTATAATTCTGTATGGAATTGTTCCTGATTGTTTGGCAAAATCGTCTATAGTGTAGTTTTTATTGTATATATCTATGTAATCTCCAACTTTTATTTTATTTTTAAATTTAGTTATATCCAAAATAATCAAATCCATGGAAACTCTTCCAATAATAGAAACTTTCTTTTTCTTGAAATGGAAATAACCCTTGTTACTTAGTCTAATGTTCATGCCATCAGCATATCCAACAGAAATAGTTGCAGTTATAGTATTTTTTTTTGCAAAGTAGGTTCTCGAGTACCCAATGGACTCTCCTTTCTTGACTTTATTGATTTGGATAATTGGTGCTTTAAGAGCAACAGCATGTTTAATTTTTTTATGAAAAGTTCTTTTTCCTCCATAAAGACTTATTCCCGGTCTTACCATATCGTAATGATATTTTTTCCCTAAAAATATTCCACCTGAGGCAGCTAAGCTATATCTACATTTTGGAAACTCTTTTTTAAACGTATCAAATTCTTTTTTTTGCTCTAAGTTGAATTTGTTAGTCTTGTCATCAGCGCATGCTAAATGACTCATGACAGTAACGTTTTTAAATTGTTCTAATTTTTTTTTATTTCTTTTTAATTTTTGAATATCGATTTTCTGAAATCCTAATCTGTTCATGCCGGTATCAACATGCAACATGAGAGGTCTGTTGAAATTTCTCTTAATATAGCTAGTCCATCTCTCAAATTGATTATAGTTATTAAGAACAGGAGTTATTTTGTTGTTAAAAAATGTTTTTTCTTCACCTTTGTTTAAGCCATTCAGTACGAAAATAGTGATTAATTTAAATTTTTTTCTAATTTTTAAAGCTTCAACAATATTTGCCACAAAAAATTTTTTGCATTTAACTTTTTCTAAAGTCTCAACAATTTTATTTTCACCCCCGAGACCATAGCTGGAGGCTTTTACGGTTGCGGCCACTTCTGCGGGAGCGCACAGCTTTCTTAAAAATAGATAATTATTTTTAATAGCTTTTAAATCAATGGAAACTTGGCCAGTAGAGTAATTCATATTTTTAAGGATATTTGTATAAAGGATTTATATATATCTGTAACTAAGATTTTATTATGCCCGAGTATCTTTAAACTTGGTAAAAGCACTCTCAAATTCAAGCCTCACAATTCCCGTAGGACCATGTCTTTGCTTGCCTATAATTAGCTCTGCTTGACCATGTATTAAACTCATTTTTTCTTGCCACTCAACATGTTCTGCAGTTCCAGCCCTTGGTTCGAGTTTTTCAAGATAGTATTCTTCTCTAAAAACAAAGCCAACCACATCAGCATCCTGCTCTATAGATCCAGATTCTCTCAAATCAGATAGTTGAGGTTTTTTATCATCTCTTTGTTCTACCGCTCTTGATAATTGTGACAAGGCCAACACAGGAACGTTGAGTTCTTTCGCTATGGCTTTTAAACCCTGGGTGATTTCAGCAACTTCTTGGACACGACCTTCATTTCGGTAGTTACCAGATTTCATTAGTTGAATATAGTCGACAATAATTAAATCGAGTCCATGAAGTCTTTTAATTCTTCTGGCTCTATTGCTTAGAGTTGAAATTGTGATCGCTGGTGTATCGTCAATAAATAGAGGTAAGTTTTCCAGATTTTTTGAAGTCTCAATAAACTTTTCAAACTCATCTTGATTAATTTTACCTCTTCTGATGTTGCTAGATGTTATTCTAGATTGTTCAGATAAAATTCTTGTAGACAGCTGTTCAGATGACATTTCAAGAGAAAAGAAAGTAATAGAAGATTTTTTTTGTTTTTCCAATATTCTCTTGGCAGCATTAAATGCAATATTTGTTGCTAAAGCTGTTTTTCCCATAGAGGGTCTACCAGCAATAATTACCAAGTCTGATTTGTGTAGTCCACCAAGCATGTTGTCTAGATCCCTAAGACCAGTAGGCACACCCACTATGCCTTCTTCGTTTTTGTATGCAGAGGAAGCCATAGCTATTGTTTCAACTAAGGCTTCTTTAAATTCTATGTAGGATTTGTTAAATTTCCCTCTTTCAGCTATATCGAATAATTTTTTTTCAGCAGATTCTATGATTTGCTCTGCATTTATTTCTGAATTTTTATTCAATGCCTCGTCAAGAGTTTCTCTTGAAATATCAATTAAGCTTCTTCTAATTTTTAGATCATGAAGTAAATTTGCGTAATATTTTATTTGTAATTTTGATGTTGAAAATTTAGTTAATTTAACGAGATATTCACTGCCACCAATATCGCTAAGCTCATCCTCATTAGAAAAAAAGTTTTTTAATGTTATTGGGTTTGCAAGCAGACCTTTGGACATAAGGTCATTAATAATTTTGTATATTTTTTTATTTACAGGATTAAAAAATGATTCTTCATTAATATCAGGAATCTCATCGTAAATTTCATTGGATATAAGCACAGATCCCAAAACCGTTTGTTCTGCCTCCAAATTCTGAGGGGATTCATTTAGATTGGAAAGTATTTCTATGTTTTTAAGAGAGCTCATTTTCTCTGATAGTATTAAGATAAGAGAATAGGTTCAACTTAATGTTTCGGAATTAAGGATGTGGAGAACTTGATTAAATAGAATTTTCTATTCTACTTTTGGTTTAACATTGAGGTTAATAACCGCTTGAACATCGGCATGTAAATTTATATAAACCTTGGATATACCGGTTGTTTTAATCTGACCTTTAATTTCAATTTTTTCAGCAGAAACTTCTACATTTTTCTGCAATCTGATTAATGCGATAATTTCTTTTATATTGATAGAGCCATATAGCTGACCATTTTCCATAGCTTCTTTTTGAATGTCTAGCTCAGTATCGTGAATTATTTTAGATATTTCTTTTGCCTTTTCTTTTTCAATCTCATTTTTTTTGTTTATTTCTGTTTTTTGCTTTTCAAATAACTCAATATTTTTTTTATTAGCCAAAAGAGCCTTCTTATTTTTTAATAAGAAGTTTCGTGCATAGCCATCGCTCACGGTAACTTTTTCACCGATAGTTCCTAATTTTTTAATATTTTCTAAAAGAATTACTTGCATGTTAGTTTCCTACGTAGGGCATCAAGGCTAAAACCCTAGCTTTTTTAATTTCCTTTGATAGAGCTCTCTGCTTTCCTAGTGACACGTTTGTTATTCTGCTTGGAAGTATTTTCGCTGTATCAGAAACGTATTTCTTTAATAATTTTAAATTTTTATAGTTGATTTCTGGAGCATTTTTTCCGCTCAATGGACAAGACTTGCTTTGTCTTTGATTTGTTTTGTTAAACAAAGAATTCGCACCACCGCTTTTGTTAAATTTCTTTTTATCTTTTTTTCTTTTCATCATTAGGAAGTTTTAACCAGTTCAGAGCTTTCTTCAGGAATTTTTTTTATTTTAATTGATAAAAACTTCATCACTCTTTCGTCATATCTTTCAAATAACTCTATTTCTTTTATTACCTTGTTGTTTCCCTCAATATAAATGTTGCTGTACTTTCCCTTGCTGTTTTTTTTAATTGGATAGGCCAAAGATCTGATTCCCCAGTCTTCTTCTTTAAGAATTTTCCCGTCATTCTTTTCAAGTATATCGGTAATCTTTTTTCGTACAGAATCTGTCTCTTGAAAGCTAAGCTCAGGTGAAGTGATGTATGTGTGTTCGTAAAAGTTCATTATTTAATGTTTTGTTGTTAAAAAAAGTTGTTAAATATAATATAATGCATATCTTATCAAGCTATATTAAAAAATTAGAACATTGAAAAAATCTATACTATTTCCAGGCCAGGGGTCCCAGTATGTGGGAATGGGGGCTGATCTTTGTCAAGCCTATCAAGAAGCCAAGGACACGTATAAAGAGGTCGATGACACGCTAAAAACCAAATTGAGTGACGTTATTTTTAACGAAGGTTCTGGAGACATAAATTTAACAGAAAATACCCAGCCAGCAATAATGACAACGGGTGTAGCTATATTTAGAGTTCTACAAAAGCATCACAATATCAAAATAGACGATTTTTCTTTTTGCGCTGGCCATTCTCTAGGTGAGTATACGGCCTTAGTGTGCGCAGGCTCATTATCACTTGCTGAAGCAGCAAGCATCTTGAGAGCGAGGGGAAAGTCCATGCAGAGCGCAGTGAGTCCAGGAGAGGGAAGTATGGCAGCAGTTTTGGGTGCGGAAATTTCCGAGATAGAGTTGATTATTAATGAGAACAATTATTCTTCTGTAGAAATTTCAAATGACAATTGCCCTGGCCAAATTGTAATTAGCGGAAGAAAATTAGAGGTTGAAAAATGTTGCCTAGATATTAAAAATAAAATTTCAAAAAAAACTATTTTTCTTTCAGTTTCAGCGCCATTTCATTGCAAGTTAATGATTCCGGCTGCAGATGCTATGAAAGATTTAATAACAAACTGCAACTTGCAAAATCCAATTATACCCATTATTTCAAATGTTAATGCGAAAGAAGTTGTGGACAGTGAAGAAATTAAGCAGCTACTTATACAGCAAATTTATAAAAGAGTTAGATGGAGAGAAATTGTTGAATATATGTTTAAAAATTCTGTAAAAGATTTTGTGGAAATTGGCCCTGGAAAAACTCTTAGCGGTATGCTCAAAAGATTTAAGCAAGACATTTTAATTAAAAACTATAATAATTGCGAAGATATTAAAAATTAGAAATTAAAAATATGGACTTAAAAAATAAAAAAATAATTTTAACAGGTGGTTCTAGAGGAATAGGCCTGTCAATACTAGACAAGCTACACTCTCTTGATTCTAAAATTTTAATAATAGGATCAAATAAAGAAAATTTAGAAAAAACAAAAAAAAATTACCCAAATATTTTAATAGAAGCTTTTGATCTCAGTCAGCACGATAGAATACAGGAGCTATTTAAGAGCTGCATGCAACAACTAGGTGGCTTGGACGTCCTAATTAACAATGCCGGCATAACAAGAGACAATCTTGCTATTAGAATGAGCAAAGATGAGTGGTCACAGGTTATTGACGTTAACCTCACGGCATGTTTCTTGATGTGCCAAGAGTCTATTAAATTAATGCTAAAAAATAAAAGCGGGTCAATTATAAACATAAGTTCCATTGTTGCTCACCTTGGAAATGCTGGCCAAGTTAATTATGCAAGTTCAAAAGCAGCGCTTATTGCTATGTCAAAATCATTAGCCAGAGAGTACGCAAAAAAAAATATTAGAGTTAACTGCATATCCCCTGGGTTTATTGAAAGTGATATGACTGCGATTTTAAAAGAGGAGCAAAAAAACATGTTATTAAAAAGCATTCCAATGGGAAAAATGGGGGTAGGTGAAGATATTGCCAATGCAGTCTTGTTTTTGGCTTCTAACTTGTCCAATTACGTTACTGGAGAGACTCTTCATGTAAATGGTGGAATGTATATGGCTTGATTAATTTCATTTATTAATCTAAAGAAAATTAAAATTACAAATCATTAACAATATAAAGGAAAAAATCATGAGTGAAGTTGGAGATAAAATCAAAAAAATTATAGTTGATCATTTAGGTGTGGATGCTGTAAAAGTTACAGAGGAAGCAAGCTTTATAGACGATCTTGGAGCAGACAGCCTAGACACAGTAGAGTTAGTTATGGCTTTCGAAGAAGAGTTTGGCGCAGAAATTTCAGATAGCGAAGCAGAAAAAATATTGACTGTTGGCGATGCAATTAGTTTTGTTGAAAAAGCTGCTAAATAGTTTTTGCTAAAAGTAAAAAAAAAAGGTGTTTTGATTGTAATTTCTTCCCCATCCGGGGCCGGAAAAACTACTATTGCTAAAAAGCTAACATCTAAAAAATCAAATATCGAATTATCAGTTTCACTCACAACAAGAAAACCAAGGGCTGGAGAAATTGATGGTATTGACTACAAATTTGTTTCTCCAAATTTTTTTAAACAAAAAATTAAGCAAAAAGCATTCCTGGAGAATGCGAGAGTTTTTGACAACTTTTACGGCACGCTTAAAAAGAAAATAGAAAGCAAGCTAAATAAAGGAAAAAATATTTTGTTGGATATTGACTGGCAAGGAGCTAGGCAGGTCAAAAAGAGACTGCCCAATGATACGGTAACTATTTTTATTTTACCACCTTCATTAAAGGAGCTTGAAAAAAGACTTAAAAAGAGAGAGAGAAGCATCACTTTTGTTAAAAAAAGAATGAGTAAAGCAAAGCAAGAGATTATGCACTGGTCTGAGTATGATTACGCAGTTGTCAATAAAGATTTAAATAGTTGCTTAAACAAGATAAAGAATATTCTTCAAATAGATAATTGCAAGCCTAGAAGACAAGTCATTTTAAAATCTTAAAATATTAATTTTTACTTCAGCAATCTAGCCAAAGTAAAAAAAGTATCCCTATCTAAATTTTCAGCTCTTAAGTCAAAATAGTTTTTTAAATTATTTTTTTCTATAGTTTCACCATCAAAAAGCAACTCAATCTTATTTTTTAATTTTTTTCTTCTACTTGAGAATAGGTTATTTGATAAAAATTCTAATTTTTTTATATTTTTTAAATCTAAATGAGGTTTATTTAAAGGTTCAAATTGCAGAAGAATTGAATCTACTTTTGGAATAGGAAGAAAATTGTCTTTACTGATATCTAGGACTTTTGAAACTTTGAACAAACACGATGTTATCAGTGTTATTCTTCCATATTTTTTTGAATTTTCATCTGAAATAATTCTTTCAGCCACTTCTTTTTGAAACATTAAAATCATTTTTTTAAACCATGGTTTGGTGGAATGCTGATAAATCCATTTTATTAATAGTTTTAATGAAATATTATAAGGAAGGTTTCCTATTACTACAGCATCACCAATGAAGTGAGATGTTTCGTCAAATCTTAATGCATCGGTGAATAGGAGTGTGTGCTCTTTTTTGACAAAAAGACTATTTAATTGATCCTTTAGAGACAAGTCAATTTCAACCGATAAAAACTTTTTTGGATTTTTATTTATGATTTCCTTGGTTAGAGCTCCATCACCCGGCCCTATTTCATAGACGATTGAATTTTCATCAATTTCAGCAATATTTATTATTTCATTGATTATTTCTTTGTTTCTTAAAAAATTCTGACCGAATTTTTTTTTCATATTTTTTTGTAATATTTTTCAAAAAAATTTAATGCATATAAAAAGCTATCAGGATTAGCCATATTTTTTCCTTGAATTTTTTGGGCTGGCCCATGGTCAGGTGAGATTCTTAAGAATGGCAAACCCAGCGTTATATTTACCGCCTTAAATTTATTTATATATTTAAAGGTAGGCAAAACTTGATCATGATAATTTCCAATTAAACAATTAATTTTTTTACTTTGAATTTCATTGAAAGCGGAATCGGGTGAAAGAGGTCCTTGAACTTGTATATTTTTTTTTCTCATTTCTTTAATAGCGGGTTTAATAATTTTATCTTCCTCAAGACGTTCTTTGAAGTCCATCCCATTGTGAGGATTGAGGCCCATAATTGCAATGGTGGGTTTTTTAATTCCTAAAATATTTTTATAAAAGTTATAAATATTGTAAATATTTTTTTTGATAATTTTTTTTGATAATTCCTTGCTTACGGAATTCAGCGGTATATGCGTTGTGTTTGGGCATACTGAAAAACTTTCGCTATACAAAAGCATACTCTCTTTACCACCAGTTTTAAAAGAATTTGAAATGTACTCCGTAAATCCAGGGTATTTTTTAGGAAGAAAATTTTTATTAAGGGGTAGATTGATAATACCATGAGCTTTTTTATTTTTTAGAATTTCAAAAGCTTTTTCAAAGCAATTTTTTAAATAGTTACGTGTATTTAATTTTTTTTTCACATCCACAAAGTTTAAATTTAATTTTTTTGATCTTAGATAATTTGAGAGATCATTTTTATCACCCACAAAAAGATAATTATTTTTATTATTTTTCTTTTTAAAGAAAAATAAAGTTTTTTTGATTATTTCGTAATTAACACTGTGAGGGTCTGAGGGTAAAATTAGAATTATTTTTTTCATTAAAAAAACTTGATTAAAGACCTTTTTTTAATTTGCTCTAAATGATTATCTGAGTAAATGCTTAATTTTTTATTTTTTTCAATCGTTATTAGATCTTCTTTTATGGCTAGCAATTTGCTTTGGTCTCCTGTTTTTTCTTTTGTATTTTTTAATTTTTGGTCAACTTCATTCATATTGATGTTTACTTTCCAAGAGTATTTTTTTGCTATTAGAGCATTCCATTCATAATCTAATTGCATTTTATTATATATTTTCATTTTTATATTTTTACTAACAGAGGGATTGTCTTGTGTGATTTTCTTTAGCAATTCCGCATACTGCTGGTCAATTCGATTCTTATTACTTGTCTCAATATTATTCTTTCTTATTTCAGAAGTTTTTAATATTTCATTTATTGCATTTTCTAAAGCTGCTTGCTTTACACCAGGGCTGTTTGGATCCACATTTTTATTTAGCAATCTAATTACATCGATTTCATTGGAAATATCAATGCTAGTTATAATTTCATTATTTACTCTGGCCACCAGCATCAATTTTTGTTCAGCGTCTAAACTCTGAGTAATTAAAAAAAAAAATAAAAATAAAACTTTTTTCATTATTTTAATTTAAAAAACTGGAAAGGTCGGGGGAGATGGGAGATCCAAAAGGTTTAAGAACCAAAGATAAAGTAAAGTTATTGGACGGCTTGAAATCTTCATCTTGGTAAAAAGTTTTTGCCAAATTTAAAGAAATTTTTATACAGTCTGTTTCATAGGCAATTCCAATAAAATTATTTTCAGTGAAACTGCTCTGAATATTTTTCCTAATGCCAGTTGCAAAAGTAAAATCATCGTATATTTTTCTGTCGTATTTTATGTCAACATACTGCTCATTAGAAATATCGTGAGTTTCATAATATTTTGAGGACCAGGTGTTTTTTGTATCTGCGTAAGAAATATCAATATCGTTTTTTAGTATTTTGTTTAAATCATTAGATATAATGTAGCCATAATTGATATTTAAGCCTTTCTTCAAATAAGTTGTTTGTGTTATTTTTTCCTCATTCTTGCCGTCATAAAAAAATGAAACATTTCCAACAAAGTCAGATCTGGTGTTCGCCAACGAAGAGTTTTCCGGCATTTCTTTTAATTTTTTATTTTTAATTACTTGGCCAATTGAAAAAGCTCCATCCATATAAACCTCACTGAGGTTGTTTTTTTTTCTTATGTTGTAATCAATTCCATATCCAATATCACCGCCTGTTTCAGGATTTGTGACGCTGTTCATTCTGTTCATTGAGTAAATATCTTGATATGAAAGAATCTTATTTAGACCGCTTGCATTTGTCATTGATCCAGAAGTAAATTTGGTAAAAATACTAGGTGTTAAAGTCTCTTCTGTGTTTTTGTTAACTTTCATTAAAGGCAAGCTATTTTCAACTCCCAACGTTAAGTAAGTATCGCTATTAAAATTATCTTTTAAATCTGAGATATTTTGATTTTGTACATTTATATTTTTAGTTGAGGTTTTGAAGACATTTGCTACTCCAGGAAGAAAATCTAGCAATTTAATTTTACTTTCGCTATTTATCTGATTTGTTAAATAAGCTTGATTTGAATTCGTACCTAAATTTTTTGCTGCAAAAGAGCTGTTAATATTAACTAATTGATCGAATTTGTTAAAATAATTTCCATACTCTATGGAGGGAAATGTATATTGATATTTTAAGTTTTTTTCCTCAATATTTAAATTTTCGTAGATATTAGATTCTATCTTAATTCTTTGACCGCCCCCGTAAGAATTAAATATTATGTTGTTATTAAGCGAATTCATGTCCTGCTTCACATGCTCGGTATTAATCTGATTAACATTCAAATAGTTTTTTTGAGATATTCTTTGTATATTAACTTCAAGTTCGTTTTGGCTAAATAGCAAGTCTTCATAGCTACCTAAAAAATTAAAAAATAAATGATTTCTAGCCCCATCAGTTCTTTTTATTTCGTTTCCAGAATTATCTTTTTTGTTCAAATTTTTGTAACCTTGTGTGTAGCTAGAATCTATATAAAATTTACTTTTTTCATTTTGCTGACGGTATTCAGTTAGAAATATTGAATTTTCATTAAAGTAATAAATGGGTGTAAAAGTCAGATCTTTATTGTCACTTATTGCCCAAAAATAAGGAGTTTTAATGGTTTGGCCCAAATCAGTAAAGTTTTTTACCGATGGAGGCAAAAAACCACTTTTTCTTTTTACAGATGGATCTGGATGAGAAAAATAAGGAGTGTAAAAAACTGGAATATTTTTTATTTTTAGAACTGCATTCCTATGGTAAACCATTTTTTCATTTTTATCATGAGTTGTTTTTGTAGTGTCAATACTCCAGTCTGGACAGATTTCCGGAATTGTTTTTGTAGAATTTTCTTTGTTTTCGCAAGGGGTGTATGAATTTTTCTTGAGTAGAGTTACTGTGCCTAATTTGTTGTCGAATTCACCTTCAGCACCTTCCATTGTGCTTTTATCCTTTAGTTTTGCTCTTAAGTCTTGGCCAATACCTCTCTCCAATTCTTCATAATACTTTAAGCTGCTAAAGTTCAGTAAGTTTCCATCTTTATCTATGTACTTTACATTATTTTTCGCATCGATTGTTTTTAAACTGATGTCATAATAAAAATTATCCGCAAACAGCTTGTTACCTCTGTTGTCCGCATAAATGGATTTTCCTTCGCTCTTAATGCTTGCTTCTTTTTTGTTATAGGTGATTTTGTCAGCAAAGATTTCTTTTCCAGACTGGTCTTTTGCATAAGCACCACCTTGGGCCACAATTAAATTATTATCATTGGTATAAATTATTTTTTTACCCTGAAGTTCATAAATGGGAGTTTCGGCATAAATATTTTCCAAATAAGAAAAAAACACAACAAAGACAGCAAGGGCTAGTTTAAAAAAAGAATCTTTATTTTTCATTAATTTTTAATAAATTTATAGTACTTAAAAATACTATTATCATAATCGGTGACCATACAGAAACCGCTAAAGGAACTTTATTAGCAAGACCAACAGCTATAGACAAGTCGTTCAAAAAATAAAGCAGAAAGCCAAGAACTAGACCAAAAAACAAATACATCATGGTGTTATAATCTCTATTAATGCCAATTGTAAATATAGTAGACAAAAGAATCATGCCGAACAAATATATAGGCAAAGATAAGTATTTGTGGAATTTGACCTTAAGCTCGTCAGCAGAATAGCCTCTTTTATTCAATTTTTCTATACTACTTGTAATTTCCCAGAAGGAAACTGTATCAGCATTAGAAAAATATTCCTTTAAATCGTTAATGTTTATTGTTGATACGAAATCAATGTTTGAGTTGGTACTTTTGCTCTCCAAGTTTGTCTCGTTATTGGCAGACAATATTTTCGCATCTTCTAGAGTCCAATTTTTATTTTTTATCAGGACTTGTTTGCTGTCTGATCTGCTGATGAAATTAAAATTTTGATCGAGACTATATATTGTAACATTTTTTAATTTAGAAAAATTGTTATTTGAGATCGTGTCAGCTCTAATTATATTGTAGCTATTAGGTAGAGTTTCCATGAACCATAAGCCAGTATTGTTTATTACAATTAGATTTTCATTTGCTGCATAGATTCGCTTTGCATTCTCATAGAATTTTAATGAAGCGGATGAAATGGGGCTTAGCAAAAATATTAAAGCTAAACCAAAAAAAAATGAAATGATAGCCGGAACCAGTATTGGCAATAATTTTGAAACCCCAGAAAAAAGTATTGTATTAATCTCACTGTTTTTTTGCAATTTTACAAAAAAAAGTATTCCTGAAAATAAAAAAATAAAGATAGAAAGTTCTATAATTGTATTAGGAGTTTTGCTTAAAGCCAAATGAGACACCATCCAAATAAAGTCATCTATTTTTTTTTCTTTAAAAAATGTAATTTCTTCAACAAAATTAATAAGTAATGACAGAGACAAGAAAACTAGAAAAACTAGAAATAAAGAATAAAAAAACTCTTTAGACAGGTAGTTTATTAATTTCAGGGGTGTATAATTTTTCATACGGCTGTTGCTTCGCTTTTGAGGAATTTGCTTAACAAAAAATACAGGAGTAGACTTCCGAAAAAAGGAAAACAGTACAATAAATACTTAAAATATATATTTGTAACGCTCAAATTCAAAAGCACTTCTAAAAAAATTATTAAACAAGTTGAGAGGGAAAAGATTAAAATTTTAATTTTATTTGAGCTAATTTTTTCATTATTGGCATAAAGGGTAAAACAACAAAGAATAGCAATAATTGGGATGAAAAAAGGTTTGAATAATCTTTTGTGTATTTCGTAAAGAACATTAGAATTTTTTGTTTTTTTATATTCATTCACAACCCAAAAAATATCTCTTTCTTGAAGCTTGAGGTACGTTGTGATGTTTGATTGATATTTCGTAAAATCAAATAAAGTTTTTTCAAATTTAATAGTTGTTATGTTGTTCTGGGTATTTTTTTCATGAATAACTCCATCAGTAAGCTCCAAGAAATTTTTTTCCCCCTCATTCAGAACCCTTCCTTTTTTCGAAATAATTGTTTTATTGTTCTCAAATATATAAACTTTTTCCAGGTTTCCTTGGTTGTCATTTTTGTTTACAAATATAGTTAAGCCTTTTAATGGAGAGTTGAAGTTATTTTTTTTCACCAAGGAGTTTACAAGAGAAAATTCCGAATTAGCGATTAGATCTTTTGATTGCTTGCTACTAATCGGAGTCAAGTACATGAAGAAAAATAAAGCTAAAAAAGTCAAAAGTAGTGAGATTTTGATAACTAGAAAAACAATTTCTTGCTTGCTTATTCCGGATAGCCAATAAATCTCAAGCTCTTTATTGTTTTGTAATTTCATTATGCTCAAAAAAAGACTTATTAAAAAGCTTATGATCATTAATTGGGAGATACTTTTGGGAATTAGAAAAAATACGTATTCGCCATAGGTTGATATGGACAAGCCTGAATCTGTCACCAAATACAACAGTCTGGCTGATTGCGTAACCCATATTAGCAAGGACAGTGTGGCCAGTACAAAAAAGTAGGATTTTATAATTTCAATTGTAAAATAATTCTTCAGCTTGTTTTTGAACATAAATTGTGTAATTAGTGATCTGATTTACTATTACATATGTTTAATATTTCACACAATTTAAATAAAAAAGCTCAAATTACTGTAGTTTTTGTTGATAAAAACTTTAAGTTTTTAAATCAAGCTAACTTTTTTTCAAAAAAAGAGTTGGGTCAAATATCTTTGTTTAAAAATGATCTTGGTAAGTCCGATTTTCTCAAGCTTGACCTGCTAGAGGGTGGCAAAAAGCAAAAAATTATTTTATACAAAATTAAGGAGCGTTCATCAGAATACGATTATCAAAAAATAGGCGGAACTGTTTATTCTGAACTTTCTAAATTTGAAAGTGCAAATATTCTTTTAGAAACCGAACATGGTATTAAAAAAAATAATTTTCTATTTTCCTCAAATTTCTTATTGGGCTTTTTTTCAAAAAGTTATAATTTTAAAAATTATAAATTAAAAAAAGATAATAATAACAATCTGCTCAAGCACCTATCAATACTGTCTTCTGAAAAAGAAAAACTAAACAAGGCTATCAAGCATGCAAAAGACATTTTTGACGGAATTGAAGAAACTAGAAATTTAGTTACGTTGCCTGCAAATATTTTGAATCCTAAAAAATTTGTTGATGAAATTAGTAAGTTAAAAAAAATTGGAATTTCAGTAGAGATTTTAGATGAGAAAAAAATGAAATCTTTAGGCATGAACGCTCTTCTTGGAGTTGGCCAAGGAAGTTCTAATGATTCTTATCTTGCAATCATGAGATGGAATGGCGACAAGTCATCCAAAGAAAAACCTTTGGCATTCGTGGGAAAAGGAGTCTGTTTTGACACCGGTGGAATTTCCTTAAAACCAGCCAGTCATATGGAGGACATGAAGTATGACATGGGAGGAGCTGGAACTGTAACTGGATTAATGAAGACACTTGCGCTTCGAAAAGCAAAAGTCAATGTTGTAGGAGTTGTGGGTTTGGTTGAAAATATGGCGGATGGAAATGCGCAAAGACCAGGGGACGTTGTGATTAGTTACTCAGGACAGTCCATTGAAGTCCTAAATACCGATGCAGAAGGCCGTCTAGTATTGGCTGATGCAATCGCATATACAGAAGATAGATTTAAACCAAAATTCATAATTAATTTAGCAACTCTTACTGGAGCAATAGTTGTTGCTTTGGGGAATGAATACGCCGGGATGTTTTCTAATAACGACAAATTAGCTCAAGAAATTCACGAAACAGGATTAAAGGATAATGAAAAAGCTTGGAGACTTCCTTTGCATGAAAACTACGATCGTTTGATGGATTCTAAAATTGCTGATTTGCAAAATATTAATTATTCAGGAGGAGCTGGGTCTATAACCGCAGCACAATTCTTGCAAAGATTTATTAAAAAGAATACCCCGTGGGTACATCTTGATATTGCAGGTATGGCTTGGGCAAAAAAAGACACGGAAGTGACTCCTGAAGGCGCCACAGGTTATGGTGTGAAATTATTAAACAGACTAGTAAAGGAGCATTACGAAAACTAATATGGAACAAACTTTATCATTAATTAAGCCAGATGCAATTGAGAGAAATTTAATTGGAAAAATAGTTAACGTTTTTGAAGACAGTGGTTTAATTGTTAAAAAAATTAAAAAAATTCATGTTGATATGAAATTTGCTCAAAAATTTTACGAAATGCACTCGGCCAGACCATTTTTTAATGATCTTTGCAGCTTTATAAGCTCAGGTCCTTTAGTTGCGATTGTCTTAGAAGGAGATAATGCCATTCAAAAAAATAGAGACCTGATGGGAGCAACCAACCCTGCTGAAGCCAAAGAGGGTACGATTAGAAAAATGTATGCCACCTCTATAGACAAAAACGCAGTACATGGATCAGATTCTGCTGAAAGCGCAGAAAGAGAAATAGATCTTTTCTTTAGCAAAGATTAGCAGATTTTATTAAGAGCCATAGGATATATTTCGTTTTCGGCTTCCAAAATTTTCTTTGTAAGACTTTTTTCATTATCTTTTTTTAAAATTCTAATTTTTTTTTGTAAAATTATTTTACCACTATCCAATTTGGGAGTGACATAGTGGACGGTACAGCCAGAAAATCTTTCTTTTTTTGCAATTGCTCTTGCGTGAGTATTTAGCCCTTTAAACTTTGGCAATAGCGAAGGATGAATATTAATTACAGGTATACCTACACTCTCCACAAACTCCTTGCTTAAAATTCTCATAAATCCAGCAAGGCACAAAATATTTATTTTATATTTTCTTATCAGCAATGAAGATTCTTTTTCAAATTGTTTTATTTTTTTATCAATAAAAATTGTTTTAATTTTTTTAGATCTTGAGAAGACCAATCCTTTTGCTTTTTTTTTATTGGAAACCACTAGGGTCACATCATATTTAGATTTTGATGTCTTGGAGAATTTGTAAATATTTTTTAAATTAGAACCTCTGCCAGATATGAAAATAGCTACTTTTTTCTTAAAAGTTAACATTTCCTTCAAATTCAATTTTAGAAGAAGTTTTGGAAAAAATCTCTCCAATCACATACGGCTTGTAAAGCAGGGGAAATATTTTAGATATTTTTTGTAGATTCTCTTTTTTTGCGAACAACACAAATCCAACTCCACAATTGAATGTTCTCAGCATCTCTTTCTCTTCTACCCCATTTTTTTGAATCCATGAGAAAATTTTCTTCACTTTGATTTTTGTCAAATCTATTTTTGCAGTCACATTGTTTGGCAAAACTCTCGGGATATTTTCCACCAAGCCACCACCGGTAATGTTGCATGAGCCATTTATAAGATTTTTATCAATTAGCTGATTAATTTCTTTCACATATATTTTTGTCGGTGAAAGAAGATCTTCGTATATTTTTTTATTTTTTTTATTATAGAAAACTTTTTTTTCTTTTAAAATTTTTCTAACCAATGAGAATCCGTTCGAGTGAACTCCTGATGACGGTATAGAAAGTATCAAATCTCCTTTTTTAATTTTGTGACCACTCAGTATTTTTTTCTTATCTACTACACCTACAGAAAATCCAGCAAGATCAAATCCGTCCCTAGTATAAACTCCTGGCATTTCAGCAGTCTCACCACCAGCAAGATAGCATTTTGCCATTTCGCAACCTTTGGCAATTCCCTTTAAGAGATCTTTGTATTTTGAAGGGACAACCTTACCAATAGCAATGTAGTCGAGAAAAAATAATGGCTTCGCACCTTGAACAATTAGATCGTTAACGCACATGGCAACCAAATCGATACCAATAGTGTCAAACTTTTTCATTGTATTTGCCAATTCAAGTTTAGTTCCCACCCCATCTGTAGAAGAAACGAGAACTGGATTTTTTATTTTGTATTGAGAAAGATCAAATAAAGAACCAAATCCGCCTATATTCTTAAAAGATTTTACTTTGCTGCCTTTAATTTTGGTTTTATTTGATAAATTAGAAATATATTTTACAAGTCTATTTGTGGTAGTGATATTGACACCGCTTTGTTTGTAGGTAAATTTTTTTTTTGGCACTTAAAATATGGTTAAAAAATTTTTTTTTGAAGAATATAGTAAAAAAACAAAAATAGTTCTTTTTTTTATAATTTTTTTACTAGTTTCCAATAACTCTTATAGCGATGTTTATAGAGTTGAAAATATAATTATTCAGGAAAAATTTAAAAATTCAAAAGATTTTAGAGACAATCTGATAAACAGAGGAATTATTGCTTCTTTTAAAAAGTTGTCTAGAAGACTAATGATAGAGAGAGAATTCTGGAAGATTAAAAATATCGAATCGAACAACATAAGAGAATTGGTTAATGAAGTTAGTTTTTTAGACGAAAAAAAAATTAATGAAAATTATCAAATAAGCATCTCTGTTCTTTTTGACAAAAATAAGGTTAGAAGGTTTTTTAATCAAAAAAATATTATTTACACAGAATCTATTAGCGACCCTATTTTGGTTTTTCCAATTATTAAAGACAAAAATACATTAAATCTTTGGAACGATAATTTTTTTATAAAAAATTGGAATGTATTAAATGCTAATTACTTAGTAGATTTTTTATTGCCCGAAGGAGATCTGACGGATCAAAAAAATATTTTACTAAATAGCAATGAGGTTAAATTTATTGATCAAAAGAAAGTTGTCCAGAAATATGGACTGAACAATTCCCTTGTTTTGTTGGTAGATCTAGATCTAGAAAAAGACAATGTGAGTTATAAGTTGAATTTGGCTAATACCAATTATTATAAAAAGTTTACAAAAAAATTTATAACAAAAAATTATGACAAGGTTTTTGCAGAAATAGTAGAAGAGGTTAGGCAGTCCGTTGAAAATACATGGAAAAATAAAAATACAATTTTTTCGGGATCAGCCCTATCAATTGAATTTATTCACAATGTTAAAAATTTAAAAAGCTTAAACAAATTAAGAAATGACCTCAGGAGCATTAATTCAATAAAAGAGATTAAAAATTTAGAAATTTCATCAAAGATTTACAGAGGTAAGATCTATTTTTCAGGAACAATTGAAGACTTGAGGAGTAACCTGGAATATAAAAATATTATTTTAAAAGAAACTGCAAATTCATGGATAATTATTAACAATGAATGAGCAGCAAATTTTCAATCTAAATAGTGAAGAGCATTTTTTTGAAGATGACTTTTGCATTTCTCAAAGCAATCAGGATGTTTATGACTACCTGTTTAACTGGCCATCATGGGAAAGCAATATTTTAAATATACACGGTCCAAGCAAATCTGGAAAAACTTTTTTGCTAACGATTTTTGCACAAAAGTATTCTTTTATAAAAATATCATCCAAAGATCTTTCCAGGGAAAAAATTGATTTTTTGCTTTCGCAAAAAACACTAATTGTTGAGGACATTGATCAGTCGACTAGCGAAGAGATGCTTTTTTTAATATTCAATGATTTTAAAGTAAACAATAAATTTTTAGTTTTTTCTTCGACGCAAGATAGCTCAAATATTAAATTCGAATTGAAAGATTTGGCTTCAAGATTTAAGTCAGTATTTAATTTAGAAATTTCAAATCCCTCAGATAATTTGCTTTATTCGATCTTACTAAAACAGCTTTCTTCAAGACAAGTCGTTATCAAAAAAGAATTGCTAACTCATATAATTAATAGAATAGAAAGAACTTACAACGCTGTTAATAAATTCGTAGTGAATATTGACAAAGAAAGCTTAGTTAATAAAAAAAAAATTGATTTGAAATTAATTAATCAAGTTTTGACTAATCAGTAAAAATTTAAAATATTCCTTTTAATTTTTATACTAATGTTTTTTTTTAAAAGTTTGTCAGTAATTTTGTAAAATATTTTTTCTCTCCAATAGCTATTTTTTTTAATTTTGTTTTCTATGTATATTTTGATGTCATTTTTATTCGATATTAATTGTTCTGAAATATTATTTTGTTTTGAAACTTCCGATCTTATAATGTTAATTAGTTGGCTGATGTTTTCATTGGTTGTATTTTTCTTGTCTTTTAACAATCGTATTTTTTCAAAACTTTTTATTAATATTTTTTTCTCACCATCATTTAAGTTTTTATTATTTTTTATACTGCTGTAGTCTTTGTTTTTAATAACATTAGATATCTCATCGTCTTTAAAGACCCAATTTTTTGGCAAATTCTTTTTTTGCGCCATCTCTTCTCTTGTTAAAAGCAAATTTTGAAATTCTTTGTTATTTATTGAATCGCTGTTTATTTTTTTTCTTATAATACTGCTACTTATAATTTTACTTGAATTATTTAGTCCGATCATTTCTTCGTTAAAGAAAAGTCTATTTTTATTTTTTTTTAAAATTTTATCTAAATGTAAGTAGATTTTCTTTAAATACTTCACATCATTTTTTAAATACTCAATTGCTGTTTTGCTAACTGGTCTTTTTAACCAATCACTATTTTGTAATTTTTTATCAATATTTATTTTGCAAATTTTTAGTACGGCATTCGCATAAGAAATTGGCTGTTCATAACCACAAAATTGAGCAGCTATTTGGGTGTCAAATAGCGGGCTAGCAATCATGTTTAGATTTTTGAATATTTCTAAATCTTGTTGTGATCCGTGAATTACTTTGAGTATTTTTTTATTAGCAATTATTTTTGATAAAATATTAATATCAATATTGGCTAGAGCATCTATGATCCAGTACTTACTTCCATCAGATATGGTTACATAAGATAACTTTGAGAAGTAAGTGTTTCTTCGATCAAATTCCGTATCTATAAATAGAATTTTCTTTTTTACAACCAATTTGCAAAATTTTCGAAGATTTTCGTCCGTCTGTATGATCATTAAAATTTTAATTTATTGTTTTTTTTATTTATTAAATGTATTCAATTTTTGGAGATACATAGTGAATATTTACAGAACACACAATTGCAATGAACTTTCAGCCAAAAATAGTGGTGAAAAGGTAGTATTATCTGCTTGGATTCATAAAAAACGAGATCATGGAAATTTGTTATTTATTGATTTGAGAGATAATTATGGAATTACACAATGTGTAGTCCAGAAAGACGATTCTTCATTTTCTGAATTGGAAAAGCTAAGGCTTGAAACGGTTGTCAAAATCGAAGGTACCTGCGTTAAGCGTTCTTCCGATGCAATTAATTCAGAATTGACAACTGGGGAAATAGAGGTGGTAATTAACTCTTCTGAAATATTGGGCACATGTAATGAGTTGCCGATGCCAGTATTTAGTGACCAGGAGTACTCTGAAGACATAAGATTAAAATATAGATTTTTAGACCTTAGAAGAAAAAAAATTCACCAAAATATTATTCTTAGATCAAAAGTAATTTCCTACATTAGAGACAAGATGAAAGAGCTTGGATTTCTTGAATTTCAAACACCCATATTAACAGCATCTAGTCCAGAAGGAGCGAGAGATTTCTTGGTCCCGAGCAGACTAAATCCTGGAAAATTTTATGCTTTGCCTCAAGCTCCACAGCAGTTCAAACAATTAATTATGGTAGCTGGTTTTGATAAGTACTTTCAGATAGCTCCATGTTTTCGAGACGAGGATGCCAGAGCTGATAGGAGTCCAGGAGAATTTTACCAATTAGATATTGAGATGTCATTTGTTGAACAAGAAGATGTATTTCTAATTTTAGAAAAATTAATGTCTGATGTTTTTTCCACTTTTTCTACTAAAAAAATTCTTAACACTTCTTTTCCTAGAATTACATATGATGAGGCACTTTTGAAATATGGATCAGACAAGCCAGATCTTAGAAATCCATTGCTTATTTACGACACAACTAATTTATTTTTAAGTGACGAGGTTAAATTTGAGATTTTTAAAAAATTAGTCAAAGCGGGTTCCATTGTTAGAGCTATTAAAACAAAAAATACCACTGAAAAACCTAGAAGTTTTTTTGATGGTATTGATAAGTGGGCAAAAGAGCAGGGAGCATCTGGATTGGCATATCTAACTATTGAAAACAATAACAATATTATTTCAGCCAAAGGCCCGGTGGGAAAGTTATTTTCAGAAATTGCATTGAAAGAATTAATGAGCATATGCGATGCTGAGGTTGGAGATAGTATATTTTTTGCCTGCGGTGCAAAATCCGATGTAGAAAAACTTACTGCCCAAGCAAGGGACAAAATAGCCAAAGCATTAAATCTTATTGACGAAAATATTTTCGCATTTTGTTGGGTGATTGATTATCCAATGTTTGAGATGGACCCTTTGACAAAAAAAATAGATTTTAGTCACAATCCTTTTTCTATGCCACAGGGAAAAAGAGAAAATATCGATTTTGCAAACCCATTGAATATTAAAGCTTATCAGTACGATATAGTTTGCAATGGAATAGAATTGTCTTCCGGAGCGATAAGAAATCATGTTCCAGAGCTAATGTATAAACTGTTTGATATTGCTGGTTATTCAAAAAAACAAGTAGATGAAAAATTCAGTGGAATGATCAATGCCCTGTCATATGGCGCTCCACCACACGGTGGTATTGCTCCAGGTATAGACAGGATTGTCATGCTTTTAGCGGATGAAAAAAATATTAGAGAAGTGACCATGTTCCCCATGAATCAAAGTGCTCAAGATTTAATGATGAATGCTCCAAGTGAAGTTTCTGAGAACCAGTTAAAGGAATTAAATTTAAAAATAATTAAATAAATATTAAACAGCGTTTTTGCTTTTAATATTCAATCGAACATTTGTCAGGTCAATCAGCTTTTCTTTGTACTGATTTCTCACAAAGCCTTTGCTTGTGATATTTTTTAGCACATCTAAAAATTGACTTTGTTCTAAATTTTCAGCTACAGATTCTTGCTCTGGTTTTCCAATCGAAGGAGTGTGTGCAAGATCTTCTCTATTCAAGTAAGAAATAGCAAGTTCTCTAAAAATATAATCTAGAATTGAAGTTGCGCTTAGAATTCTATCATTGCCAGTAATTTTTCCAGAAGGTTCAAATTTTGTATCTATAAAAGCGTCCACAAACTCTTCAAGGGGAACTCCATATTGCATACCTAGAGAAATGGCTATTGCAAAATTGTTCATCAATGCCTTTACAAGCTCACCTTCTTTATTTGTATCAATGAAAATTTCTCCTACTTTTCCATCATCATACTCTCCAATGTGGAGGTAAACTTTATGGTCACCAATAGTTGCTTTTTGAATGTAGCCTTTTCTTCTGTCGGGCATTTTTCTTCTTCCATTAAAAAATTTACCATCTCTAGTTCCGGTATTATCTTTTAAGTCTGATGTACCGACTGATTTTTTTGCTGTGGACTGGATTAGCTCTTGTAAAGTTTCTTCTTTTCCAGATAAATTCTGCTTTATTGAAGCTAGATCATTCTTTATATCGCTTATAGCTTTAGTTTTTCTTTTATTGAATTTTATATCAATAAGGTCAAATTTTCCGTCTTTTCTAGTTTCTAAATCTTTGAGACTTTGGTTTGTTACTTCTTCTAATTGGTGAGTGATCTTGAACAAACACGTGTAAAAACTCTCAGCTAAGTATTTGCTCATAATAATTTTAAATAAGAATCAAATTGAAATTAGATTGTTTCTAATTTACATTCTGAGATAAGTCTAATAAAAAAAAAACAACTCAAGCTTGAATATGTTTATTAATTTTTTAAAGTCAATTTTTACCTGGTGGAATACGCAGACTGTCGGAACTTTTTTATTTACAATCTTTTCTGGAAAAGCAGTTGGAGAAGATCAGTTTGGAAACAAGTATTACAAAACCTCAAATGATTCTAAGAGATGGGTCATTTATAATGGAGATGTGGAATCATCGAGAATTCCTCCAGAATGGCACTTGTGGATTCATAGAACTACAAATTTAACCCCAGACAAAATAAATTTCGTTAATCATGATTGGATAAAGAATCATCATGAAAATTATACAGGCTCCAAATTAGCTTACAATCCTACTAAAAACTTAAAGGCTAAAGAAGAGGCTTATAAAAAATGGCATCCGGAAAATTAATTTTTTTCTTATTTTTTTTAATACCCACTAGTTTTTTATCAGCTCAGGAAAATATAGAAATTTTCAATACAAATAAAAATAAAGCAAAAATAGTCATTCTTGACAAAGTAACTTCGAAAAAAACAAGCCACACTCTAAAAATTGATTCCGTTTATCAAATGCATTCACTGGATATTTTAGTTAAGAGATGCGTTCTAGATAATAGCAAAGGATCATTAGAGGTACTGGCCTATGTTCAGGTTCAAGAATCTGCAATAAAAAATAAAGATAAAGTTTATATATTTAACGGGTGGATGCTGTCTGGGCACCCTTCAATTAATGCTATGGAGCACCCTAATTATGATATTTGGATAGAGGGCTGCTACTAATCTAGAATATTAGATTTGACTAACCAATTTGTGTCATAGTTAGAGTTTATAAAGTCTTCATGCCTCAGAATTTTTTTGTGCAGACCAATTGTTGTTGATACTCCCGTAACAACAAACTCATCCAATGCTCTTTTGAGTCTTGTCACAGCTGAATTTCTATCTTTGCCATAGCAAATAAGTTTTGCAATTAAACTATCATAGTAAGGCTGAACCTTGGCGCCTTGAAAGATGCAGCCATCAACTCGTGTTCCTGGACCAGAAGGTTGATGGTAAATATTAACTGTTCCAGAGCTAGGTTGAAAATTTTTTAGATAGTCTTCAGCGTTAATTCTGCATTCTATAGCATGCCCAGTAAATTTGACGTCTTCTTGTTTTAGATCTAGCATTCCAGTTGAGGCAATTTCAATTTGTCTTTTAACAATATCAACTCCGGTCACGGCTTCTGTAACAGGGTGTTCTACCTGCAATCTTGTGTTCATTTCTAAAAAGAAAAATTGACCATCTTCATAAATAAACTCCAAAGTTCCAGCCCCTTCATAACCAAGCTTAGAAATTGCATTCACGCAAGTATTTAGCAAATCCTCTCTTTGTTTTTCTGTCAAAACAGGACTTGGAGATTCTTCTATTACTTTTTGATGCCTTCTTTGAATCGTGCAATCCCTTTCTCCAAGATGGATTGTATTGTTTTTACCGTCAGATAGTATTTGAACTTCAATATGACGAGGGTATTTAAAATATTTTTCAATAAAAACCTCATCATTCCCAAAGAATTTTTTTGCTTCATTTTTGGCAATTTGAAGACTTTCCAAAAGATCAGATTCTTTCTCCACAATCTTCATCCCTTTACCACCACCACCACCTGCTGCTTTTATTAAAACTGGATATCCAATGTGATTTGCTATTTTTTTTGCATCATTAATTTCAGAAACTCCTTTTTCCGATCCCTGAATAACGGGCAGACCAAGTTCTTTTGCTATTTTTTTTGCTTCAATTTTGTCACCCATTTTTTTTATAAGTTCAGAGCTTGGACCGATAAATTTAATTTTATGATCTTCCAAAATTTTAACAAAATTGTAATTTTCTGATAAAAATCCATAACCAGGATGAATGGCATCTGAACCCGATATTTCAAAAGCCGATATTAAGGCTGGAATATTTAAGTAGCTGTCCTGAGCTTTGTGGGGTCCTATGCAGATACTTTCATCAGCCAATTGAACGTGCATAGATTCGTGATCAACATTTGAATGAACAGCGACAGTTTTTATGTCAAGCTCTTTGCATGCACGGATAATTCTAACCGCCACCTCACCTCTGTTGGCAATTAATATTTTTTTAATCATTTTTATTTTATTTTAGCAAGAACCTGATCGTACTCAATGGCTTCACCATCTGTAACGCACATCTCTTTAATTTCACCATCTGCTGTTGCCTGAATATGATTCATTGTTTTCATGGCTTCGATAATTAAAATAGTAGAACCCTTCTTTACCTTATCACCAATAGAAACAAACGGTTTTGCACCAGGCTCTGCAGACAAGTAGGCAGTTCCAACAATTGGACTTTTGACTACATGAATAGACGGATCTTCTGTAATTTTTGCTTCCTTGTTAGCAACCACAGGAGAGGCAGTAGCTAAAGTTTGTTTGATACCTTTGCCAACCTTTATAGTAATATTTCCATCTGAATAGCTGAGCTCGGTCAGGCCAAACTCATTAAGATGCTCTGTTAGTTTTTTAATTAAATCTTTATCTATTTTCATTTTTAATAATATTTTCTACCGCATCAACTGCTAAAATATAGCTATTTAATCCAAAACCGCAAATAATTCCATTCACTGATTTGCTGATCATAGACTTGTGTCTGAACTCTTCTCTGGCAAAAATGTTAGAAATATGAATCTCAATCTTTGGAATGCTCAGTGTGTTCAGGGCATCAAGAATAGCCACGGATGTATGGGTAAATGCAGCAGCATTTATTATAAGACCATTCATAGTTTCGGATATTTCTTGAATTTTATTAACTATCTCTCCCTCAATATTAGATTGGTAAAAAGCTGTTGAAATGCTTTTCTTTTCAGCATGCCTTTCAACTTCGGTTTTGATTTGCTCCAATGTGAGATGTCCATAAATATCAGGCTCTCTTTTTCCTAATAAATTTAAATTTGGACCATTGATAATTTGTATTTTTAAGGCCATATAAGTTTAGATACTAATTATAATAAAAATGATAGAAATACAATTAAATGGGGAAACTCATAAGTTCGAAGAAATCTTGAGCGTTGAAGAGCTTTTAAAGAAACTTTCAATAGACAAAAACAAAGTAGCTGTAGAATTAAATAAAACTGTTGTTTCCAAGCAGACATATTCCAATACAAGGATTGTTAATAAAGATGTCGTTGAGATTGTAACTTTTATTGGAGGTGGTTAAGACATGGATAGTTTTAAGATAGGACATAGAACTTTTAATTCTCGATTAATTGTCGGCACTGGAAAATATAAGGATCTCCAAGAAACAGCTGATGCAGTAAAAGCGTCCGGAGCCGATCTGGTTACCGTTGCTGTTAGAAGGGTTAATATTACAAATGCAAAAGAACCTTTGTTGATGGATTTTATTGATCCAAAAAAAATCACATACCTTCCCAATACAGCAGGCTGCTATACCGGAGAAGATGCCTTAAGAACTTTACGTCTCGCAAAAGAAAGTGGCGGATGGAACCTGGTTAAACTGGAGGTTCTTGGTGATGAAAGAACTTTATACCCCAACATGCAAGAAACAATAGGAGCTGCAAAAATTTTAGTTAAAGAAGGATTTGAGGTTATGGTCTATTGCTCTGATGACCCTATTGCTTGTAAGCAGCTAGAAGACATGGGTGTTGTAGCTGTAATGCCTCTTGGATCTTTAATAGGATCTGGACAGGGCATACCGAACAAACTGAATATTGAGATTATAAAAAAACAATCAAAGATTCCCGTTATTGTTGATGCAGGAATTGGAACGGCATCAGACGCTGTTATTGCTATGGAGTTAGGTTGCGACGGTGTTCTGGTTAATACAGCTATAGCTAAAGCAAAAAATCCTCTTATGATGGCAGAGTCAATGAAGAATGCGGTTATAGCAGGGAGACAATGTTTTCTCTCAGGCAGAATGGATAAAATAAATATAGCATCAGCATCCTCTCCAATCGCAGGAAAAATTAATAACTAAGCTACTTCCTTACCGCTACTCGCTTCTTTATCATTGGCAATTTCCTTATCGTTGCCAGGCTCTTTTTTAAATCCTCTTTTTTTGAAAAATTTTCTTTTTTTATTAAAAAACTTTTTTTTACGAAAAGGTTTTTTTTCTGGGCTTTCGGAATCTTCACTCTCCTCTACGACTACTCTAACTGGTCTAACGCTTTCTTCAACAGAAGTGTCCGGTTCGTTTTTAATCTCTTCAATTTCTATGTTTTTTATATTCTTAAAAACTATTTTGTAATCTCCAGATAGAAAATCAGCATTAATTACAAAATCTATTTTAAATTTAAATTTTTTCTCAAAAAAACTAACTTCTTCATGCATATTTGTTTTTATGTAATCAATAATTTTTTTAGGAAGGTCAACAGATACGGTCTTGACTTTCGGTAAAGAAAATATTTTTTCTTCAATTAATTTAAGTATTTTTTGAGAAAAAGATTCTACACTAAGGATTGTTCTCCATTGAATGGAGCTTTCTCTTAATCTTTGCCTAGTCATCTCAAGCAAGCCAAAGCTGCTTATTTTCCCAACCTGCACACGCGCTTTGTCAGTACGCAAAGATTCCTTTAATTTTTTCTCTACCAATTTACGATTTGAGTAGTTTTCCATATCAATAAAATCAATCACGATTAAACCAGCCAAGTCTCTAAGTTTGGCTTGTCGGGCAATCTCCATTGCCGATTCAATGTTAGTAGTCAGAGCTGTTTTTTCAATATTTCTTTCTTTGGTTGATTTTCCAGAGTTAATATCAATTGCAACAAGCGCCTCTGTTTGATTTATTATTAAATAGCCACCTGATTTTAGAGTAATTCTTGGTTCAAAAATATCATTTAAATATTTTTCAATACCCTTCGAATGAAATAATGGAACTTTTCCTCTATATTTTTTAATTTTTTTAACTTGTTCTTTGGCAATAACCCCAGCATATTTTTTAGCTTTATCGTAACCAGCCTCTCCATCTATTATTACTTCAGTTATGTCGTTGCTAAAAAAATCTCTTATTGTTCTGTAAATCACATCACCCTCCTCATGTATTAAAGTGGGGGCATTAGAAGTGATTGTTTTTTGTCTTATCTCTTCCCATACCTGAATGAGTATATCGAGATCATTTTTAATTTCATTTTGTGTTTTTTTTGCACCAGCAGTTCTTACAATCAATCCCATTGTTTCTGGAATTTTCAATTGATTAATAATTCCTCTAATACTTTTTCTATCTTGTGAACTAAATATTTTTTTGGAAATCCCACCGCCTTTTGCAGTATTTGGCATTAGAACAATATATTTCCCAGCCAATGATAAAAAAGTAGTTAACGCAGCTCCTTTTTTTCCCCTTTCCTCTTTTACAATCTGCAAAAGAATAATCTGACCAGGTTTTATTACTTCTTGAATTCTGTATCTTTTGAATTTTCTTCTAGCCCTTATATCGCTAATTTTTTTTTCATATTCAGATTCGGAATTGGCAAATTCATCTGAGCTAGTTATTTCGTTCTGCTCTTCATTTTCACTACTCTCATTTGAATTTTCATCCTCAGGGGAATCGGTGTTTTCTTCTGGATTTTCTTCCACATCTGAATTGTTTTCTTCTTCACCTGCATTGTTGATTTCATTGGGAGATAGATCCTTGGTTTCTTCCAATAACTGTTTTCTTACTTCTTCCTCTTCTCTTAAAATAGCTTCTTTATCAGAAAGAGGTATTTGGTAATATTGAGTTTGAATATCATTAAACGCTAAAAAGCCGTGGCGTTCATTTCCAAAATCTACAAACGCAGCTTGCAGTGAAGGTTCTATTCTGCTTACTCGGCCTAAATATATATTGCCTTTAAGCTGTTTTTTTTGTTCGTTTTCGTATTCGTATTCCTCAACTCCACTATCAGATTTGATAGCAACTCGCGTTTGCTTCTGCTGAGAAGCATCGATAAGAATCTCTTTTTGCATGTTTGTAATTTCCAGTTTGTGTTATTTAAAATAATTTTCATAAAAACTTTTAAAGCTTCAATACTAGGATAATATTGTATTAGATCTGTTTTTAAAAGAAATAAGATCCAAAAATGAGAATATGTCCCAAAAAGGACAATTTTTAATGCTTTAAGAAAATATGTTGAGAATAGTAAAATCACTAGTTTTAGGCTCCCTAGCTTTTTCATTCGCAGGCTTTTTTATAGTCTTTTTAGCGCTTTGGTATTTTTCTAGCGATCTTCCAAATTACCGTTTTTTAGAAAATTACAAACCATCTGTATCAACAAAAGTCTACAACAAAGAAGGAGAAATCGCAGCGGATTTTGCTGTTCAAAAAAGAACATTTATTAGCATCGAAGAAATACCACCTTTTGTAATCAATGCCTTTTTATCAGCAGAGGATAAAAATTTTTTTCAACATCCGGGAATCGATGCAAGAGGAATTGTTAGAGCAGTATTTAAAAATATTAAAAATATAGCAACAGGTCAAAGATTAGAAGGGGCATCTACAATTACGCAGCAGGTAGCAAAAAATTTTTTATTAACTTCTGATGTTTCTTTTTCTCGAAAAATTAAAGAAGCGATATTAGCTTTTAGAATTGAAAAATATTTAACTAAAAAAAGAATTTTAGAATTATATCTAAATGAAATTTATTTAGGTGAAAGAGCTTATGGCATAGCTTCAGCTAGTATGATCTATTTTGACAAATCATTAAAAGAGCTAAATATTTCAGAGGCCGCTTTGTTAGCAACACTTCCCAAGGCACCCAGCACTTACAATCCTTATAGAAGTTTAAACGCAGCTATAAAAAGAAAAAATTGGGTATTAGAAAGGATGTTTGAAAATAAATTTTTGGAAAAAAATGATTATGCTCTTGCACTTAAAAAAGAAATTGTTCTTAAAAAAAGAAAATTAGATTTTTACAAAGAATCTCTTTTTTTCATCGAAGAAGTCAGGAGGTTTCTTTATGAAAAATACGGAGAAGATATTCTTTACAAGCGCGGCTTATATGTAAAAACATCTCTGGATAACAACCTTCAAAGAATTGCAACAAGTGCCCTCAGAAAAAATTTAGAACAATACGATAGAAGGCACGGGTGGAGAGGGCCAATAAAAAATATCAACAAACCAAATGACTGGAAAAAATACATAGCTTCAACCAAACATGACGAAATAAATAATTGGAAATTAGCTTTGGTATCTAGTGTACAAAATACTTTTGCTGAGATAAAAACATCAGAGGACAATGTTGTAAAAATTCAGCTAGAAGATTTAAAATGGGCCAGAAAGCATATGGGTCCAGACAGCCTAGGACCAGTTGTTAATGATGTTAATCAAGTCTTGCAAATTAATGACCTGATTTGGGTTGAGCAGATTTCCAAGGGTAAAAAATGGTATCTTAGGCAAATACCTGAAATCAATGGATCTGTAATAATTTTAAATCCATGGAACGGAAGAGTTTATTCAATGGTTGGAGGATATAGTTTTGATCTAAGTCAATTCAATAGATCCAGTCAGGCAAAGAGACAGCCTGGCTCAGCGCTCAAGCCATTTGTTTATGCCTCGGCATTAGAAAATGGATATCAGCCAAACACAATTTTGTTAGATGCTCCTTACGTTGTTCAGCAACCAAAAGACCCAGTTAAGTGGAAACCAGACAACTATGGAAATAAATTTTATGGCAAAAGCACTTTAAGATCAGGTGTTGAGCAATCAAGAAACTTAATGACCGTTCGCTTAACTCAATACATTGGTAATGAAAAAATATTAGATTTAGCAAAAAAAACAAAAATTTATGAAAATCCTCAAAATTTACTATCCTTTTCTTTGGGCGCTGGTGAAACAACTTTGTTTAACTTGGCAAATGCATACGGAGTTTTCGTTAACGGTGGAAAAATGATTCAACCTTCTTTAATCGATTTAATTCAGGATCAGAACGGAAAAATTATTTATCAGAAAAAAAATTATTTATGTGAAGGATGCAATGAGATTTCTACAGACATCAATGAGTACCCTAGAGTAGTAAATACCGAGAGCAGAGTTTTGACGGAAGCCACTTCCTACCAAATGGTTTCCATATTAGAAGGAGTTATTGATAGGGGGACTGGAAAAAGAATGAGAGATTTAAAAATTCCCATTGGAGGAAAAACAGGAACCACAAATAACAATATGGATGCCTGGTTTGTTGGATTTACCCCAGACCTGGTCATAGGTGTTTATGTCGGATTTGATGAGCCAAAAACGTTAGGAAAATCAGAAACGGGTGCAAAAGCAGCTCTACCGATATTTCAGGACATTGTCCAAAATTTGCCCAAAAAGGAAATATCTTCTTTTTTCAAAGTGCCACCTAGCATTAATTTGGCAAACATCAATATTGCTTCTGGATTGTCTTCTAAAAATACCAAAACAAATACACTTCTAGAAAGTTTTAAATTAAAAGAATTTCCTGAAGATAAATATATGGATTTAAACGAAAAATTAAGTACAGTTTATTAACAATGTACGAGCAAAAAAAAAATATTTCTAATTTAGAAAAAATAATAACAAAGATATGGAGTTATCTTTGACAAAATTCAGTGCATTCAAAAATTAGAAGAGATTGAAAAAGAAATCGCTAATCCTAAGTTTTGGAGTGATAACAACAAGGCTCAGATTGTTGTTAAGGAAAAAAATCACCTAGAAAAAATTTTGAATGACTACAATTCTTACAAGCATGAACTGGAAAACATCAAAGAGCTAGTAGAACTTAACTCAAAAGAAAACGACGACAGCTTAAGCGCTGACATTCAATCCAATTTATCTGTTCTAGAATCTAATATTAAAAAAATAGAACTGTTTTGTTTTTTATCAAAAAAAAATGATGAGCTTGATGTTTATGTTGAAATTCACGCTGGGGCAGGTGGTATAGAAAGTCAAGATTGGGCAGAAATGTTAAGAAATATGTATATTAAATGGGCTGAAAAAAAATCATTTAACTATCAACTGATCAGCGAAACAAAAGGAGAAGAGGCTGGATTCAAATCTTCAACAATAAAAATTGAAGGCAAGTATGCTTATGGATTTTTAAGGCACGAATCTGGGGTTCACCGACTAGTAAGAATTTCTCCATTTGATTCGAATAAAAGAAGACACACTAGCTTTTCTAGCGTTTGGGTTTACCCTGTTGTCGATGAAAATATTGACATTGTTATTAATGAAAAAGATTTGCGAATAGACACTTACAGATCAAGTGGAGCTGGAGGACAGCATGTCAACACAACTGATAGTGCTGTGAGAATTACTCACCAACCAACAAATATTGTGGTTCAATGTCAAAATGAGCGTTCGCAGCACAAAAATAAAGAAACAGCTATGAACATGCTAAAAGCAAGATTATACGAGCTTGAAATTCAAAAAAAAGAAGATGAGAGCAAGACTTTAGAATCTGGAAAAACTGAGATAGGTTGGGGGCACCAGATAAGATCTTATGTTCTGCAACCCTATCAAATGGTAAAAGACAACAGAACAGGATTAGAGCGAAGTGATCCTGAAAAAGTATTGGATGGAGATCTTGATTCCTTTTTGGAAGAAGCGCTTTATAAATTGGCATAAATTATGAAAATAATAAAATTTCTATCTCTTGTCTTCGTTTTGCTCTTTATTTGTTTGTTATTTTTAATAAATGGATTTGAAACCTCATCGTTAAATAAAATTATTAAAGCGCAAGTTGAGTCTAAGATTGCCAATAGTCAAATAAATTTTGACAACACAAGAATTTCTTTGGGGGTAGATTCTTTTAGCGTAGTAGTACAATTAAATAATCCAGAATTTTTATACAAAAAAAACAAAATTAACATCAGGGATATAAAGATAGATATTGACTTATTTTCTGCAGTACAAAAAAAATACAAAGTTAAATCAGCATATCTTGAGTTAGACAGGACAAAAATGACAGCTATCACATCATTAGCAAAAGAACTGGATGCAGGATCATACACTGCTATTGCTAGCAAATTCTTAGAGGGAAGTTTGGAAGGTCATGCCAATATTAATTTTGAAAATCTCAAGGATATAAGTTTTGACGGTATTTTAAAAAACACAACTATTCAAATTTATGAAAATTTTCCTTACGCAACTGAAGTTAGTGCGGAATTAAAGTACAAAAATTCAGTTTTAGAAGTTCTTATTGATAACGGAAAGTTAGCCGATCTGGATATACAGCAATCGAATATAACTTTGGATCATAAAAATCCTGAAGAATTATCTGTCAGCACTAAAATTTTTATTAAAGGAAAAATTGACTACTTAACCAAGCTGAAAGAATTTAAAAGTTTAACGGAGGATATATTGCCGGCAGGTGTTGGGAATTTAAAGGGTGGTTTGAATATAGACATTTTATTAAATGCAACACTTGATAAAGAATTTTCTATTAAGAATATTAAGAGCAATAGTAAAATTCACACCATTAATGGCAGTTTTGACTATTCATTTGCAAAAGGAAAAACTAAAAAAGACAGAGTTCTTATTACGCAACTTAATAGCAGTTCTGATTTGATAGATAAAAATTTGACCGCAAAGGGATCTTTTTTCCTAAACGACAAGCCAGTTAATTTTTCTTTTTCCAAGAAGGTAGATTCTAAGAATTTTCAGAGTAGCTTTTCTGGCTCACTGAACACTTCGGATGCCGAGCCTTTTTTTAAAACTAAATTAATCAAAGGACTGGTAGATTTTAAATTCAATATCAATAATCAGCAAGGTGACAATGTTATTGAAGCCAGTTTAAACTTAGACAAGGCTACGGTTGAATTGCAAAACATTAACTACAAAAAAGAGGCGAACAGCAAAGCCAATCTTGATTTTGTTTTTGATAATAAGTCCAAGCAAGCAACCAATGTTTCGAAATTAAATTACGTATCTAAGGAATCTAAAATAAATTTTAGTAATTTAATTTTAAACCAAGATTATCAAATTGAAAATTTTAAGCAGATCAATATAAAAACACCAAAAAATTCACTGACTATAAGTAAAAATAAAAATCTAGTTAGCGTAAATGGAAGCTCTTTGGATCTAACAGAATTTGTCAAATCCTTAACAGACCGTAATGACCATGAAGAAAGCATTTCTGCAAAATTTAATTCAAATGTAAAATTGAATATAAAAAAAGTTTATATCGGAGAAGATGCCCTTAATGATGTGGTATTATCCTCAACGATAAGAAACGGTGATTACGAGTTCTTGAATGCATTTGGTTCTTTTTCCAATAATGAAACAGCCTCAATCCATATTTCTAGAAATAAAAAAAATAATTTAGAGACTTCATTGTCATCCGACAGATCTAAGCCTTTTCTTTTTGGATTAGGATTTGCCAAAGGATTTACTAACGGAAAGCTAAACTTTATCTCTGAAGCAATTGATAAAAAAACTTCGCATGCAAAAGTCACCTTAACAAAATTTTATATTAAAGAGATGCCCATTCTTGCAAATCTTCTTTCATTAACCTCCTTTGCAGGGATTGTAGATACGCTAACGGGCAAAGGAGTTTTTTTTGATAAGTCATATTTAGAATACGAAATTAAAGATAAAATTTTAACCATTAAAGATGCTTATGGCACAGGGGACTCCCTTGGTTACACTCTTGAAGGAAAAATTAACTCTGATGGCTTTGTAAATATTGATGGAAATTTAGTTCCAGCTTATTTAGTTAACGACATTATTAGAAAGATACCTATTTTAGGAAAAGTAATCACTGGTAAGCAGGGTGACGGTGTATTTGGAGCTAGCTTTAAAATCAAAGGACAGCCAGATTCTTTAAAAACTAGCGTTAATCCCATAAGAACCTTAACTCCACGATTTATACAAAGATTTTTTGATTTATTTAGAGAAAATTCTAAATAACTTTAATGACAAAGTGTTTCTTTTTTCCAAAAGATATTTTTATTTGCTGATCAACAGCATCTTCAGAGGTAATTTTTTTCACCTCATCAGTTTCGATATTGTTGTTAATTCGGTAGGCAAGATTAGAGATGTTTCTTTTGAAGTCACCTCCAGAAGTGGCAAATTCAATTTCTAATAATAGATCTTTCAATAAAATACCTTTTTCAAGATCAATTTTTTTCATATCTTTGCTTGGTAGGTCGTCACCAGCTGAGCGATCCTCAAAAGTTACTTTGGATGTCAGCTCTGCATTGCTAGACGCCTTCTCCCCATGAAGTAGTTTGGTAGCTTCATTGGCCAATAATATCTTAAGTTCATTAAGTTTGTTACCTGAGTAGTTTTGATATTGATTAATATTTTCGGTACTCAGTTCTGTAAATAGATACAAATATTTCAAAACATCTCTGTCATCAGTATTTCTCCAGAATTGCCAATAGTCATAGCTGCTGACTAATTTTTCATCCAACCAAACCGCACCTTTTTCAGTTTTTCCCATTTTAGTTCCTTGGGATGTTGTAATTAACGGCGTAGTTAGACCAAGAGCCTCTTCCTGAATCTCTTTTCTAATTAATTCTACTCCATTGACAATATTTCCCCACTGGTCAGAACCACCTATCTGCAGAGTACATTTGTTTTTTTTAAATAATTCCAGGTAATCGTAAGCTTGCAAGATCATGTAGTTAAACTCAAGAAAGCTCAATGATTGCTCTCGCTCCAATCTCAATTTAACACTATCAAATGTTAGCATTTTATTAATAGAAAAATGTTTTCCATAGTCTCTTAAGAAATGAATGTAGTTTAATTTGGAAAGCCATTTTTTATTATCAACATAAACAACTTTGTTTTTTCTCTTATGGTCTAAAAATTTTGAAAAAACATTTTTAATTTTTTTGATATTCTTTTGAATTTCAGATTCGGTTAAAATTTTTCTAGTCTCTTCTTTGCCCGAAGGATCTCCAACCATTGTTGTCCCACCACCAAGCAAAACAATAGGAGTGTGTCCATATTTTTGAAATAATCGAAGACACATTATTTGAATTAAACTACCCACATGTAAACTTGAGGCCGTACAATCAAAACCAATGTAAAAAGATATTTTTTTGCTTTCCAGAAGCTTTTCCAAATGTTTTTCATTCGTGCATTGGAAAAAATATCCACGGTTTTTAAATTCTGTTAAAAGATTTTTATTCATTTATAAGTGTGTGTTTATTGGATTATTATACAATATTAAACTATTTTAAAATATTATTTATGGGAAGAATTTACACAAGCTTGGGGACGATGAGTGGCACTTCCTTTGATGGTATTGATCTATCTATTATTGAAACAGATGGAAAAAAACACCTGGTATTAAAAAAAGACCTTTATTGTCCTTATAGTTACGAGATTAAATTACAGCTGAAAAAATTTAAAAAAAAATTATCCAGCCAAAGTTACAAAGACATGCTTACGTCTAAATCATTTTTAGAATTAAGTCGGGCAATTACATTGCTTCACGCAAAAGCAGCAACCAAATTAATAAAAATTTATAAAAAAAAAATTGATGTAGTGGGTTTTCATGGAGTTACTGTTTTGCACGATCCTAAAAAAAAAATAACGATACAGCTAGGCGACCCCTCTCTATTAAGGCAACTTTTGCAAACAAGTGTTATTTTTAATTTTAGACAAAATGATTTAAATAATGGAGGGCAGGGAGCGCCACTAATACCAATTTATCACAAAGCCATCAGCACAAAAATAAAAGAAAAAAAACCATGCCTCTTTATAAATATTGGTGGAATTTCAAATTTTACATACATAGATAATAGAAAAATGTTTGCAACGGATATTGGTCCGGGAAATTGCCTCTTAGATGAGTGGATGCTACTTAATAGCGGTAAAGATTTTGATAAAGATGGAAAGACTTCAGCAAAAGGAACTATAAATTTTAATCTAATTGCTAATTTTCTAGATAGGTTTGATTATTTTCACAAAAAAAATACTTCCTATGATACGGGCGATTTTAATATTTCTGAACTTAGGGGACTCAGCTTGGAAGATGGTGCTGCAACATTGTCATATTTATCTGCAATTTTAATAGCTGATACAATTAAAAAATATAACAACATATACAATGTTTATTTTGGTGGTGGAGGTAGAAAAAATTTATTTATTATGAAGGTAATAAAAAAAAATACTAACGTTAATATAATTAATTTGGATAAGAAAAAAATTAATGGTGATTTTGTTGAATCTCAAGCTTTTGCTTATCTTGCTATTAGATCGTTACTTAAGTTGCCAATTAGCTTCAAGGAAACCACTGGTGTTAAAAAAAATGTTTCTGGCGGTGAGATTTATAAAAATTAAAAAAATCTAGATTCTTTTTTTATATAAGTATCGAGCGCTTTTATAAATTCCTTATCTTTATTAAGAAAGAAATGGTCAGCACCTTTTATTTCTGCAAAATCTACAGAAATCTTTTTTTGATTGGTCAGCTTTGATTTTAAGCCATTCATAGATTCTTCAGTAACAAGCTGGTCGCCATTTCCATGGATAACCAATCCATTAGTTGGGCAAGGAGCTAAAAAATTAAAATCAAAAATATTTGGCTGCGGAGAAATTGAAACAAACCTAAAAATTTCAGGTCTTCTCATTAAAAGTTGCATGCAAATTAGAGCGCCAAAAGAAAACCCAACAACCCAACTTTCATTTGAACCTGGATTGTCTCTTTGAATAAAATCTAGAGCTGCAGCTGCATCAGATAACTCACCAAGACCATTGTCAAATTTTCCTTCGCTTTTTCCAACACCTCTAAAATTAAATCGACAGACAGAAAATTCGTTTTGCAAGAAGGTATGAAATGCATTGTAAGTAACACGATTGTTCATCGTTCCACCGTATTCAGGGTGTGGGTGCAAAATTAGTGCAATAGGAGCGTTATCTTTTTTGCCTTGAATGTATTTTGCCTCAAGTTTGCCATCAGGGCCATTTATAAATATCTCTGAGTTATTGTATTTCATTAGATGTAATTGAATAAATTTGAAAAATGCTTATATCATAACTTAGCTATTATTAAGTTAATAAATATTTTTCAAATAATAGCTCATTACGCCATAATTAGCAGAATATAAAAGATTTTATGAGTAACGGTCAGGAGTTTATAAAAAATTACAACCAAGGTTCCGAATACGCACACGGATTTGTAACTGATATTGAAACAATAGATGTGCCAAAGGCTTAACTAAAGAGACTGTTCATTTTATTTCTAAGCAAAAAGAGAACCAAAATGGATGTTGGATTGGAGACTAAAAGTATTTGATAGATTACAATCAATGCAGGAACCAGATTAGCAAAAACCAAAATACCCAAAAATGAATTACGAAGATCTTTATTATTATTCTGCTTAATTTTTATTCATCTGACATTGGACAAGATGGCAATGGTTCCAATTCCTCTTGGAGTTTTTCTGATGTAGTTCGTTCTTTTTTATTTCTTTTAGATTGCTTATAACTTTCTTCTAATTCTTTTTTTTCTTTCTCAGCTTCTTCTAAAAAATCTCTACGCATTGTGTAATTTTACTAAATTTATAATAAAAATTAATGTTAAGACTTTTTAAAATCATACTAAACATAATTATTTTAAAATTATATTTTCTAATTTTAAGGGCGTCACCCTTTCGGTAAACTCCAAAAAAGTTCCACTATAAGTGGTAGTCTAAGCCAAAATCCATAATAATGGATTTATGTTTTCTTGATCTTAGTTAGTCTTTTATTATTTAGTCACAACCAGCTAAACTTCAGGTGGTGATAGGCTCATAATCGACCTCTTTTATTGATATTTAGACAATACCATTTCTAAACACTCTATTCAAAACATTTATTTTCTTTTATATTCAATATATTTATTGAATTAAACTTTAATAAATAATAAAATTTCGAAAATTTATAAAACTTTTCTTTGCATACTTTTTTGCTTATAAAAAATATTTTAAACCATCTCAATTTTATTGAACTAATCTTATAAATAATATAAAATTTTTATAAGTAATTAATTAAAAATATTAATCTAATGAATATACAAACAGAAGCTACTCCAAATCCTTCGAGCCTGAAATTTTTGCCAGGTAAAACCGTAATGGAAAAGGAAACAGCCGACTTTCGTAATGTGGAAGAAGCAAAATTCTCTCCATTCGCCTTAAATTTATTTAAAATTGATGGTGTTGAGGGAGTTTTTTTTGGCTCTGATTTTATTTCAATAACAAAAGCTGACAATCATGATTGGCAATATCTCGAATCTTCAATTATTGAAACAATTAGAGAATGTTATAAATTAGAGACTGCTTTCATGCTTGCTGGTCAAGATAATGCAGATGATACAAGTACTACCGAAGATACGGAAGCAGTAATTCAAATAAAAAAAATAATAGATACCCAAGTAAGACCTGCTGTTGCAAGAGACGGTGGAGACATTACTTTTCAAAGTTTTGATAACGGTATTGTCTATCTTCAGATGAAGGGTGCTTGTTCAGGTTGTCCAAGCTCAGCCCTAACCTTAAAAGCGGGCATTGAAAAAACACTCAAACATTACATTCCTGAAGTGCTCGAGGTTCGGCAAGTAACTTAAAATAATAATTATGAAACTATTAAGATGTATAATTCCATCAGTAATTAATTTCTTTATTTATTTAATCTTATCGCTAATAGCAATTTACTGTTTAATTTTTATTGCTAGTTATATTGCAAGCCAAACTTATGCCATAACTCACGGAGAATATTTTCTAATTTGGATTGTGATGGCAGTTTTTATTAGACAAGTCAGCGGAGATGTTTCGCTATTATTTTTTAAAAAATCTAAAAAAAAATAACCTTCAAATATATAGATTAATTTAATTCTTAATTTCCTTTTCCAGGCTTTTCACTAAAATATTTTAACTTGCCTTTGACCCCTCGCCATCTTTCTTGATCTTTAGGAACATCCTCTGGTCTTTTTTTGGTAATATTGGGCCATAGATCGCTGTACTTTGTGTTATGCTCAACCCAATCACTTGCTCCATCTTCAGTATCAGCCTTGATTGCATCCACGGGGCACTCCGGTTCACACACTCCACAATCAATACATTCATCAGGATTAATCACAAGCATATTATCACCTTCATAAAAACAGTCTACCGGGCAAACTTCCATGCAGTCCATTAATTTACATTTGATACAATCATCTTTAACAACATAAGTCATATTTTATTTTGATAAATTTTTTTCATTATTAATTTTTATTACTCATCTGACACAGGATTAGTAATTGGCGTTGATATAATAGGTTCTAATTCGTCTTGTGATTGCTCTGATATCGTTTTCATTTCTTTTTTGTCTTGTTTTTTATCTTCAACTAACTTTAGCGCAGGTAACACTTTATGTAATTCTGATGCTGATCTTTGCTTTTTTTTACGTTTAAGTTTTTTTAATCATGTTTTACTTCACTTTTTAATACAAAAAATAATCCTAAAAGAAGATACCAAGTAAAATTAATATAGATTTTGTGCAGCTACCATAGAAAGTAACATCGGTAGAGATAAAAGAGTATTGGTTCTAGAAAATAACATTGCAGTTCTCGCTGATTTTGCTTTTGCATCAGGCTCACATGCTACAATTCCTAAAGCTCTTTTTTGATTGGGCCAAATTATAAACCAAACATTAAAAGCCATATATAATCCAAGCCACATACCAATACCTATGGCAGTATTTTTGCCACCACCAGAACTAATGCCTAAAGTCATAGCCTCATGAACGTATCCATTTAAGTAAGCTAAAATCAATCCTGAAATAACCGTAAGTAAAGCAGCCCATCTAAAATAAAATAATGCTGCAGGTGCAATAACTTTAGCTATAGCAGGTTTCTGATCGTCAGGAATTTTTGCCATGTTAGGAATTTGAACAAAATTAAAATACCAGAGCAAACCTACCCACATGATTGCAACAGTCACATGAATTAATCTTGTTAACCAACTAAAAAACATTATATCAAAATCAAACCCCTCATTTGCATAAAATAATCCTATAAAAAAAATTATTGCTAAAGCTAATGATGCACAAATTGTTTTAGGTAGAGATGATAATAAATTTCCCACAATTTTAATAACATACACTAAAAATGTTAAATTTATCAACTATTCATTAAATATTTCCTCAAGCATTGGTTTTAAATATTAACCTGTATAAATGCTTTTAATTTTTACTATTTTCTCTGGCTTCCCTTCGGCTATGATATTTCCATCCTTAACACCACCTTCAGCACCCATATCTACAATATAATCAGCTGTTTTTATTACATCTAAATTATGCTCAATTACACCTACAGTATTTCCGAGTGCTACAAATATGTGTAATATTTCTAATAATTTTTTAATGTTATGTTGATGTAATCCTGAGTGCCATTAGCACCAGTGTTTACTTCTGTTCGAAGAGTCTTAAAGAATGTTCTTTCTTTTAGTGACTTTTCTAAAGATTTAACAATATTTTTAAATTCAAATTTGTTCATACATAATGAATACATTAGATATGCATAATTTCTAATGCTGGTGTGTGTATTTGTTATATTAGGTTTTAAAGGATTCTCCACAACCACAACGCTCTGTTTCATTGGGATTATTGAACACAAATGATGAAGAAAACTCTTCTTTTTTATAGTCCATTTCAGTTCCAAGTAGATACATTACAGCTCCCGCATCAACAAAAACTTTTACGCCTTTGTCTTCAATTATTTCATCTGTGGGATTAATTTCTTTACTATACTCCATAACATATGACATGCCTGCACAACCACCAGATTTAACTGCAACCCTAACTCCAATTGAATTTGATTCAATTCCTGACATAATTTCTTTAATACGGCTTGCAGCATTATCACTTAATTTAATTATAGGATTCATTATAAATTTAACTCCAGTTTAGCTGCTTCAGACATCATTGACTTTTCCCAGGGTGGTTCAAAAACTAAATCAACATCAACCTCTTCAATACCCTCAACTTGCATGGCGCTATCTTTAACATCTTTTGGTAAACTTTCAGCAACAGGACAATTAGGTGCAGTTAAAGTCATTATAATTTTAGCCTTATCCTCTTTTATCTTAACATCATAAATTAAACCTAATTCATAAATGTTAACCGGTATCTCCGGGTCATAAATTTTTCTAATTTCAGCTATTACTTGTTCTCTTAAATCCATAATTTAATCTAGTAGTTCATTATTAATTTCTTCTTGAGTATTGTCAATTGCAGAAATTAAAGTATGCCATGACAAGGTGGCACACTTTACCCGCATTGAATATTGTTTTACTCCAGATAAGCACATTAACTTAGTTTTTTTATCTTCCTGCAAATTTTTTGATTTTAATTCAGGGTTTTCTTTACTCATGCCCAAAAAATCATTTACAATTTCCTTAACTTGAACTTCTTCTTTTCCTTTAATTAAATCAGTCATGATTGATGCTGAGGCCATTGAAATTGCACAACCACTTCCTTCAAATGAAATATCTTCTACTTCTTTATTTTCCTCTAATTTTAAAAATATATGAACATTATCTCCACATAATGTGGTTTTTACTCATTGCATTTTTGTTAAAATTTTCTTTCTTTCTTAGGTTACGGGGATTTTGTCCTATATCCCTGTCCTATAAAAAACAGAGCGATCGGCAGAATAGCACTATGAATTATTCAATCTCTATCTCTCTGAAATGGTGTTCTATTAAAGTGAGTTAGTTTCCTTAAATAGAGCTAAATTTGAGTAATTATTCATACTTTAAATTTAATAAATTGATATTATATTAGTAATATCAGTGTTGTTATATTAGTGATATCAGTGTTGTTATATGATTAAAGAAATTAAATTTACAGATAAAGCTATAAAACAGATTAATAATTTGTTGTCTCAAAAAGATCCCGGGTCATTTTTTAGAATCGCTATTAAAGGAGGTGGTTGCTCAGGTTTTCAATATGAGTTTACTTTTGATAAAGAGTTAGCTTCTGATGACATAAGACGTGAAAATATACTTATTGATAAAACTTCAGCTGATCTATTAAAGGATTCAGAGGTTGATTTTGTTTCTGAACTAATTGGTGATCAGTTCAAAATCTCAAATCCAAAAAGCAAATCTTCTTGCGGTTGTGGTATTTCATTCTCACTTTAATGATTATCACATCCTGAAATGCAAATTCTGTAAGAGCTAGGATTAAAAATATTAAAGAATAATTACAAAAATTTTCTACTGACCTTATTATGATTCAGGAAATTAAATACATTAAAATCAGAAGAATCTGGATCTACTCAATATAGCAGATACACAGTAGAAAAAGGGAAAGATTACAAAGAATTAGTTTTTAAATACAAGCAAAAGGCTTAAAAAAATAGGCTCTCCAATACACAAATTAGAATTTAATGAAAATAAAATTAATCTTTTTTTAAAAAATGAATTAATCAAGTAATATTTGAATTGAATGTATGTATTCTTTTAATTCGATATTCAAAACACTATACACTCTTTTAGTTGACACTATCTTGCTAAATTTGGCTAGTTCATCTGATTTTATTGTTAACTTTAAATGAAACTTTCCTTTTTGGTGACTCTTATGATTTTTGTGCAGAAAACTTTTATCTTCAATTTTTAGATCTTGAATAATAATTTCTGTTTCAAGTTTATTTTTAACAATTGCAATTAATTCATTTATATTCATTATTCTCAAAAAAAATTACATCTATCATAACTAAGCGACAATATGTCAACTTTTTTATGTAATCTATACTTGACTAATTTAGTCAAGTTTATATAAATAGGTCATACAAATATGAGTAAATATGAAATTAACGTCAAAAGGTAGATATGCAGTAATGGCATTAGCTGACTTAGCTAATTTCAATAGT
>Ga0209702_10000343_pt1 | contig 95506 bp, 75 predicted proteins | sample FRY01_FD_187210 | JGI IMG/M metagenome (GOLD analysis project Ga0209702, IMG submission 187210) | Freshwater microbial communities from Lake Fryxell liftoff mats and glacier meltwater in Antarctica - FRY-01 (SPAdes) (version 2) | ecosystem: Environmental > Aquatic > Freshwater > Ice > Glacier... | reverse complement strand
CGCTCTCATATTGGCTTGGCCCTGCAAGCCTTTTTGGTATTTGAAAAGTACTGTTTTAGAACCGGTATTAACTGGGTTAGTCTCAAAGCAATGATATTCTAGGATACCGTTCGGGCCTTCAGGGCAAACCCTTGGTTTCAACAACCAGTGCACATAACTGCGTAAGTCCTAATGTATTGATATATATAAGGAGGGCTAACTTTAATTGGTAAACTAAAATCGTGATTTTTCTTCAGTTTTTTAAATTGCACTAATGGATAGAGATTAATTAATTTAAGAATGAGCACTGGCAAAAATTCAAATCGAATAATTTTAATTATAAATACCTGTAAAATATGTCATATAACTGCTTTGAAATTTGAAATTCTTTCATCTAATAAATTGAATGATCAGTTTGATGCATCCCCAGCAATTTCTGGAAACACACTGTTTCTAAGGGGAAAAAATTACCTTTACGCAATCGAAGAAAAATAGTCTAACTTTTAATGCATTTTCAATGAAGTTCAAAGTTAATCTTTATTTTAAGCTTTAATTAGCTTAGCTTTTATGCACTAGTAGTTATGTTCTGCAAAGTATCTATTTTTTGAAAGTATAATTATGATAAGCAACCGATTCCAATTGCTAGTTTGTAAACTAGCGTTAATTCTTGTTTTTTCTAGTTCTAACAGTTCTGCCCAAGCAGAGAATTATGAAAAAGGTTCACTTACTAAATCTTTGCAACCCTTTGTTGCTAGTAACTCGCTTGCTGGCGCCGTGGTCTTAGTTGCAAATAAAGAAAAAATATTAACGATAGAAACAGTTGGTTTACAAGATATAAAAACTGATAAAAAAATGCAGGAGGATTGTGTGTTCTGGATTGCTTCTCAATCTAAGCCTATTACTGCTGCTGCTTTAATGATTTTGGTAGATGAAGGTAAATTATCATTAAACGACCCGATCGAGAAATATCTACCTGAATTTAGAGGAATTAGAATTGCAATCAATCAAAATGATGAAACTATCTTACTTAAAAAAACACAAAGACTGATCACAATCAAAGATATTCTTAATCATACTAGTGGTATGCCTTTTAGGTCTGCAATGGAAGTTCCGACACTTGATGGACTAGCCTTGCGTGATGCAGTTCGCAGTTATGCAATGACGCCATTACAATCTGAACCAGGCACGAAATACGCTTATTCAAACAGTGGCATTAATACCGCAGGAAGAATCATCGAAGTGGTCAGCAATATGCCTTATGAAGAATTTTTGAACACTAAATTATTCAAGCCATTGGGAATGAAAGACACCACCTTCTGGCCAAATGAAGAGCAGATTAGCAGGCTGGCAAAATCGTATAAACCTGATGCAACTAAAAATAATCTAGAAGAAACAGTGATAAGCCAACTTATCTATCCGCTAAACAATCCAAAGCGCCAACCTATGCCAGCAGGTGGTTTATTTTCTACTGCAAAGGATGTAGCCTATTTTTGCCAAATGGTACTAAATATGGGTACACACAAAGGAATGAAAATTCTTTCAGAGAAATCGATTTTAGCAATGACAACTCGACAAACCGATTCTTCTTTAAAAGAAAGTTATGGATTAGGATGGTCGGTTAATGGGGAAAACTATGGTCACGGGGGAGCTCAATCCACAAATATGAATATTGATATAAAATCTAATCTTATTACTGTTTATATGGTACAACACGCTGGCTTTCCTAAAGATGGGGGAAAAAGCAAAGATGTATTTAAAAAATCAGCGGAATCGCTTTTTAAACAAAACCCGTAAAACTATGGTTATTAACAGTGTAGTTATTTGTTTTTAAACAATAATCCACTAAGATTTATCATTGCAAAGGATTAAAATTATGAATATCACAAGTTTCTGTTTATTAGTTTTTCTTAGTGTCGACCAACCTGACACCTCGATAATCCAAAAGAGTTTTGATACTTTAAAAAGTAAAGGCACAGCAGAGAGAGTGATTTTGTTAAATAATGGTACTAGCACCACTTACTTTAGGCGAAAGTTTGACCTCATAAGCTACAACATTGAAACAACAAGCACAGGTAATAAAGTTATTCCTTATTTCGCTGTGGTTAAATTTCGTGCTAGGGTTAAAACTTCAAAAGATTGCGCAACTATGTTGTTAGCTACAAACGCATTATTAGAAAATAATTCAGAGTCATTTTTACAATGGCAAGCGATTTACAGGCTTGTTCAAGATAACTGGGCCTTGGAAAATATTGTCTACCGATCTACTAATGGCGAAATCTCTGGCGATTATAAAACTACTATGGACGCACGACATTTTGTTTACGATTGGTTTAATGCCTTAGATGGTTACTAAAACCATTAATGTTATACAAAAAAGGCCAAAACACTTATTTGTGTTTTGGCCTTTTAAATTATCATCACTTATTATTGCACAGTTACTTTAAATGTTTGGATCACCGCTTCATTACGATTATCAATGAGTGTTACTGTGATTGTAGCGGTTGCAGATGTGACTCCAGTTGGCAGGGGACTTGCAACTATCTGAATTTGACTAGGAGAAAATGTTCCACTAAGGCTACCAATGGTGGCGATTACTAATGGATTATCACTGCTGACAAGGTAATTTAAAAACCCTGTGGGGGTTGCACCAGTGATCGTATTAGTGATCGCAAGATTGCTTGTTAAGGTTCCTATCGGATCATTGGGAACTGCAGGGGTTGCCCCAGTTAATGCTGGCATTGTGGCGAGGACATTTGAATTTATAGTGGCAGCCTGTGCAGTATAACTGGTTGCAAAGCTTTGCAGATTAGTCAAACTAGTGGCATTTGCAACATTACCAAAGACGGCATAACCATTACCAGTTTGCCCAAGGGAACTGGTGTTATCTGTAAGGTTGAAATAGAATTGACTAGTTGCACTATTAAGGTCCGAAGTTCTTGCCATTGCCAGGGAACCAATGCTATTTGGGCGAGAAGCATCAAATTCATTCGCAATAGGCTGATAAGTTGCCACATTTGTAAAAATAGAAACATTAGGTCCTGTGGAATTTGTAGTAAACTGGCCGCCTTGTAGTATTTGCGGAGCCCCACTCCCACTTAAATTTGCCATACGGTGGAACAAATCATTAGTATAAGCACTATTTTGAATATAACTTAAATAATTGGTAACGGAAATTGGGGCATCAGAATCCAGCAGCGTTACATCAATAGCACCTTTGGAAGTGTTAAATGTAATCGTTGTGTTGGTAGTGTCAGGGCTAAGATTAAAAGAAGCAAGATTTAGATAAGTGGTAGAATTAGCCGCAACGGTTTGGTTTGTTAAAGGTTTAAGCTGGGTCATAGTAAAACCAATGGCGGTACCAGAACCAGCGGTAGGAGCGGTGATACCCGAATTAACCCCGCTGGCCCATAAGTTTAAAGAAACTTTTGCAGGGGTAAGTCCACCAAGACCAAGGGTTTGGGAAATGCTTTGCCCTTCAACAATATTTAATTGAGCCGAAGTTGCTGTTGAACCAGATAAAAAGCCCGCTGGAGTTGATCGTGTAACGGTATAAGAACCGGGAAGAAGTTGGTTGATGGAGAAATTACCATTCGCATTAGTAACAATGGAATAATTTACGGCTCGGCCAGTTGTGGTTTCGCCAGTAATGCCAATATTTACTCCGGAAACACCCTTAGTACCACCATCAACGATTACAGATCCATTGAGCAAACCGTTAGCATATATAATTGAGGTTACAGGAGTGATTCTTTCTTCAAAGGATTCCAATTCAGGCCTAAAGGACTGTAATCTGGTGGCTTTTTTTGGTTTATTAAGGAGGCGATCAAAAACCTTAGAAATAATTTTAAACATAACATCTCCACAAAAGAAACTCTTGAACAAATCAAACCGAAAGATTTATCGACACAATTTATACAATCGGCATAATGCCACCGTAATTATAACGGTGCGGAAGAAAAAAGATTAAAAAACTCATTTTTTTTCAAAAGCGTCACTCTTTTATCACCAAGCTCATCTAACTTGCCCATTTGACAACTTCGGCATTAAAATTAAATTCGCTTCAACCTGCATTTTCAACAAATATAGCAAAGTTAACCTAGCTTATTGCCGATAATTATTATGCATAGTTGTTTTGTATAGTGTTCCGAGGTCGGAACAGTTCAAAGGATTACGGGGAGAATATAATGAAGTGCTTGAACTTAAAAACACTTTTCACAATGTTAGCGCTGGTGCCAATGGTGAATGGGCAAACGGGTACTCCCTTAGAAAAAGCTGGTGTTGAAAATAAAAATGAGATCGCTGAAGTTAATGCTGCAATTGCCAACCCTGCAGTTGCAGTCCAGAAAAAAGCTTGGGTAGATGCTGAGTACCTTCTTTGGTGGATGCGTGGGCAGAATTTACCTGCAATCGCCACAACAAGTACGGTTGGAACAAGTGCAGGGCAAGCTGGTGTATTAGGTGCACCCGGGTCTTCCACACTTATTGGTGGAAATTGGGCAAACGATGGCTTGCGCTCGGGGGGTAAGTTTTCTGGTGGCTATTGGCTCCCAAATACCCCTGATATCGCTATTGAGGCTGATTTCTTCTTTTTGGAAAATCTTGCCCAAGATTATAATGTAAATTCTAATGGCTCTGCAATTCTTGCTAGACCATTTACTAATGCACTTGATGGCCAAGCATCTGCAGTTAGAATTGCGTTTCCTGGCGATGTTTCGGGCAGTATTGCTGCTCACGCTACTACGAACGGACTTGTAGGTGGTGGCATTGGCTTCCGACAGAATCTAACTGCTTTTCAAACCAACAAATTTAGACTCGACGCTTTAGTTGGTTATAGGGCCCTCACTTTTTCTGATAGCCTTAATATTTATTCTAATCTTACTAGCATTAATCTTGATAATTCAAACTTTGTTGCGGTAGGAACCACAGTTAATTCCACAGATATGTTTAAAACTTCCAACACTTTTAATGGCTTTGAAACAGGCTTTGCAGGGGAGTACAACACGGGAAATTTTTCGTTCCAAACAACTTTTCGAATCGCACTTGGTATGAATCAAAGTTCTGCTAATGTTTCTGGCTCTACTCAGGTTTTTGTTCCGGGCACAGATGTCATTAACTCGGTTGGGGGACTTTACGCTTTATCAAGTAATATTGGAAATGTTGGCAACAAAGCTGTTTCAGTCATACCACAACTCAACACCCGTGCTGGATACATGCTAACCGACTCACTTAAGGCAAGTTTAGGCTATAACTTCTTAGTTTGGACCGGGGTGGTTCGCTCTGCAAATATTGTAAACACGACTATCAATCCAAACCTTTTGCCTAACTCCTCTACAACAGGCGGGCCACAAAGTCCAAGTTTCAGTATGTCACAAAGCTATATCTGGGCACAGGGCCTTAACTTTAGCTTGGAGTATATGTATTAATTAGATCAAATAGATTTAGTTAAAAATTAGGCAGGAGTGCTATGATCAAAATCAGGCAGTCCTGCCTAATTTCATAGCAGTACGAGATATGGAAAACCCATTTAGGGTAGAAGAAACTTTAAACTTTAAAGTTTGTTAGTATTAGCTCGGGCTTTAAAAACCACTTCGTTCAAAGCCATCTTCCAAATGAACCAAGATTTGTAATAATAGGCACGGGATTTGCTTAAATATAGTGGTATTGAACTTAAGGACCCCCATTTAGGACTTTGCATAATGGTTGTGAAAACTAATGCCCAGCGAAATATTGGGTTAGAATCTTCCGCAACAGTTAAACCAGAATCGATTTTTACTTCCTACAAACATCACGAAAAAGCTTGGGATGACCTGCTTGACTGGGATGGAAAACCCCACGCCCACTGCAAAACACTGGTCGAGTCTATAGGCAAATTATCGCCACATGAATTTCAAGATAAACGATCTGCTGCAGATTTGGCTTTCGTCACCCAAGGTATTACCTTTTCTGTTTATTCTGATTGCAGGGGGGTAGAAAAGATATTCCCCTTCGACCTAGTTCCTAGGCCCGTTGAGAAAAAAGAATGGGATCGTTTAGAAACCGGGCTAAAACAACGAACCAAAGCACTTAACCTTTTTCTTTATGATGTTTACCACGACCAAAAGATCGTAAACGACAAAGTTATTCCAAGAGATATGATTGAGTCTTCGCAAGGTTTTAGGAAAGAAATGATCGGCTTTACTCCACCGGGTAAACAGTATATTCACATTCTTGGAACCGATTTAATTAGAAATACTGATGGTGAATTCTTAGTTCTTGAAGATAACGGCAGAACCCCTTCTGGGGTAAGTTATGTGATTGAAAACCGCGTTGTGATGAAGCGAATTTTTCCAGATTTATTTAAAAACATTAAGGTTCGAAGAGTTGAAGATTATCCTCAAAAGCTTCGCGATGCACTTATTTCAGTAGCTCCCGAAAATTCTTCTTCTAACCCAACCCTTGCATTGCTAACACCTGGACCATTTAATTCCGCTTATTTCGAACATACTTTTCTTGCTGGCAATATGGGTATTGAACTAGTTATGGGCAACGATCTTTTTGTTCATAATAATTTCGTTTATATGAAAACCACCGCAGGACCTAAACGGGTTGATATTATTTATCGTAGGATTGATGATGAATTTTTAGATCCTAAAGCTTTTAGAAAAGATAGCCTCTTAGGAGTTCCTAACCTCTTTAACGCCTACTTAAAAGGAAATGTGACTATTGCCAATGCTATAGGAACTGGCATTTGTGATGATAAAGCAATCTATCCTTATGTCGAAGATATGATTCGATTCTATCTTTCAGAAGAACCTATTCTTAAAAATGTTCCAACTTACATTTGTTCTAGGAAAAAAGACCTTGCTTATGTACTTGATCACCTAAACGAACTAGTGGTTAAAGCTGTTAATGAATCAGGCGGCTATGGAATGTTAATGGGACCTCATTCTACCCAAATCCAGCGAGATGAATTTAAAGAAAAAATCAAAGCTAATCCTAGAAACTATATTGCTCAACCTGTTGTAACTTTATCTGCTTGCCCCACTTGGACAGAAGAAGGACTTGCTCCAAGGCATATTGATTTAAGACCCTATATTATAAGTGGCACCGATACCTGGGTTTTGCCAGGTGGACTAACGCGAACCGCCCTTGTAAAGGGTTCGTTAGTAGTGAACTCCAGCCAAGGTGGTGGTAGTAAAGATACTTGGGTAATGGAGTCAGAATTATGATTTCACGACTTGCGGAACATTGCTTCTGGCTTAGTCGATACTTAGAGCGAGCCGAAAATACCGCCCGTTTACTTGAAGTAAATCAAAATTGGTTGTTAGATTTTGATGTTCCTTTAGAACTCCAGTGGAAACCGCTTCTTATCATCAGTGGGATTCACGATTACAAAGGAAACCTCGACAAAGAAACAATACTAAGTTTTATGACATGGGATCTTGAAAATCCATGCAGCATTGTTTCTTCAATGACCTATGCAAGAGAAAATGCAAGAGTTATTCGAGAAATTGTAAGTGCTGAAATGTGGGAGCGCCTTAATTATAATTATCTTTGGCTTCAAAGTAATACTGCAAGAGATTTATACGAAAATAATCGGTACGAACTTTACAATCAAATAAAAAGAATTAACCAACTTTTACAAGGCATTGGTGAAAGTACAATGCTAAGAACTGAGGCATGGGAATTCTACCAATTAGGCAGGCATTTAGAGCGTGCAGGTCAGACTGCAAGAATTCTTGATGTAAAATATCATATGGTTAAAAGTATGCCTTCTATTTCAGGCTCCAATATGGAAATTTCTTATTGGACATCTATTTTAAAAAGCTGTTCGGGTTACGAACCTTTTTTAAAACACGCAAAAATTGTTGAAAATCAGGTGGGAAATGCAGTAGCGCAATTTCTTATATTCGAAAAATCTTTCCCTAGATCAGTGAGTTATTGTGTTGCGGAATGCTTAAAAGCGGTCTTATCTATATCTGAAAAATCAAAATCAAAGCATCGAAATCCAACTTCAGAATTACTTTTTAAAATAAGCGAATGGATGGGTACCCAAGGTGTCCAATCCCAAATTGAAAAAGAACTTCACTCTTTACTTACAACCCTCGTTGACAATATTCATTCAATCAGTAATTCGTTAAATCGCACTTATTTCGATTTAAACCCTGAAGATCATACCATTGAACTCAATGATTATGAAGTTGCGCAGTCCTAATTCACAAGGTATTAATATGTCGATAAAAGTTGCGCTAACCCACACCACTGAATTTATTTACGATAGAAATGTTAGTTTATCACCTCACATTATTAGACTAAAACCTGCATCTCATTGCAGAACACCTATTAAGAATTATTCATTAAAAATTGAACCCACAACCCATTTTATAAACTGGCAACAAGATCCTTACAATAACTACCTTGCTCGCATTGTTTTCTTAAAACCAACCAACAGTTTTAAGGTAACTGTTGATTTAGTTGCTGAAATGGTTTCAATTAATCCTTTTGACTTCTTCCTTGAAGATTATGCCAACAAATGCCCGTTTAATTATGAAACTTTTGTAAAAAAAGAGTTAGCTCCATTTCTTGAAACATCCACGCAAGGCCCCCTTTTTCAATCTTTTATTAAAAAATATAAAATCTCTGAGATGGTAACAGTTGATTACCTGGTTTGGATTAACAGTGATTTACAAAAACATATTAAATATGTAATTAGGATGGAGGAAGGCGTACAATCTTGCGAACAAACCTTAACCCTTATGAAAGGTTCTTGTAGAGATTCTGCGTGGCTTTTAGTCCATATTTTACGAAGCCTTGGTCTTGCTGCGAGATTTGTTTCTGGATACTTGATTCAATTAACTGCTGATATTCCTCCCCTTGATGGGCCCAAAGGTGCAGAAAAAGATTTTTCTGATTTACACGCCTGGACGGAGGTTTATCTTCCAGGAGCCGGATGGCTTGGACTTGATCCAACTTCTGGTATGTTAGCAGGTGAAGGACATATTCCACTTGCTTGCAGTGCAGACCCAGGTGAAGCAGCCCCAACTTCAGGATCATTTTCTTTTGAAAAAATTTCTGATTATGATGAAGACGAATGTAAAGCAGAATTTAAATTTAATATGACGATTTCTAGAATCGAAGATACCCCACGAGTAACAAAACCATTGACCGATTTGCAATGGAATTTAATCAATAGTCTAGGTTTAAAAGTAGATAATCACTTTACTAAGAACCACATTAAAATGACAGTTGGCGGAGAGCCTACTTATGTATCAGTCATAGATAAAGAGGGTGTCGAATGGAATGACTCTGCAATAGGCCCGACGAAAAGAATTTTAGCTGACAATTTGTTACATCGACTTAAAGATAAATTTAGCCCCGGAGGTTTCCTTCATCATGGGCAGGGAAAATGGTATCCCGGAGAGGTTTTACCAAGGTGGGCTTTTGGTTGTTATTGGAGAAAAGACCATGCTTCTATTTGGCTAGATTCCGATTTGTTTTCGCGCGAGTCCAAAAAATATTCCTTCAATGAATTAGATGCAGAAAAGTTTATTCATCATCTTGCCAGTAAAATTCACATCGCAGACGATTTTATTCAACCTGCATTTGAAGATGATCTTTATTATGCTTGGCGTGAAGGAAACTTACCTGCAAATGTTAATCCAATTGATAACAACCTTGATGATGCACAAGAAAGAAAACGCCTTACTAAAATTTTTGACCAAGGACTGCAAAAAGTAGCTGGATATGTTCTTCCCTTACGATTTGACTCTCATCAGAAAAGTAACCCTTGGATAAGTTGCAAATGGGAATTAAAACGAAAACATATTTTTTTGGTACCAGGCGATTCTCCTTTGGGGTATCGACTTCCACTAGATTCTTTGCACTGGCTTCCCCCAGAAGACAGACATAAAATTTTGAATGCTTGTCCAATGGTGCCTATAAACCAGTTACCGCTTATGCAAGAAAGTTATTGGCGTAATCAACAAACCTTAAAATATAAAACTTCTACCACTTCATTACCTAAAAAAGCAGGAGAGGATATTGTTCGAACTTCCTTGTGTGTCGAACCTAGAGATGGAAAAATTCATATTTTTATGCCCCCTTTAAGTTCAGTCGTTGAATACTTAGAGCTTTTAAATGCCATTGAGATTACCGCAAAATATTTACAAATCCCCATTCAAATCGAAGGTTACCCTCCACCATTTGATCCTAGACTTTTAAACTTTAAAATTACTCCTGACCCTGGGGTAATCGAAGTTAATATTCATCCTTCCTGTAATTGGGAGGAACATTGTGATAAGGCTTTTATCTTAAATGAAGAAGCTAGAAATACTGGTTTGTGCACAGAAAAATTCTTGCTTGACGGAAGACATACTGGAACAGGTGGGGGCAACCATATCGTACTTGGTGGGCCAACCCCTGCCGAGAGTCCGTTTTTACGCAGACCTGATTTATTACGCAGTATGATTGCGTATTGGAATAATCATCCTACACTTTCTTATTTATTCTCAGGGCTTTTTATCGGACCAACTTGTCAAGCACCAAGAATTGACGAATCGAGAATTGATATTATTCCCGAAATGGAAATAGCGTTTGAACAAATTTCTGAAAATTCGCCTGTTCTTCCTTGGTTTGTAGACAGAATTTTTCGCCATTTTCTCTCTGATGCTACAGGAAATACACATCGATCAGAATTTTGTATTGACAAGTTATTTTCTCCCGACAGCAGTACAGGTAGACTTGGGCTTTTAGAACTCCGAGGGTTTGAAATGGCTCCAGATCCTAAAATGGGGCTTGTTCAACAACTGCTTGTCAATGCGCTAGTTGGTATGTTTTGGAATAAGCCTTACAACAAAAGTCTTATTCGATGGGGCACTGAGTTGCACGATAAATTTATGTTGCCACACTTTCTTCAGCACGATCTTAGGGATGTCATTTTAGAATTACAAGAATTTGGTTTCGATTTTAAAGAACAGTGGTTCAATCCTCATTGTGAATTTCGATTCCCAAAATTAGGGGTTTTCACAAACAATAATATTTCTTTGGAATTACGATCGGCACTTGAACCTTGGAGAGTTCTGGGCGAAGAAAATGGAGGCACTGGTAATGTTCGATTTGTTGACTCCTCCATCGAAAGGCTTCAAATTAAAGCTAGTGGCGTTATCAACACCAGACATCAAATCCTTTGCAATGGCAGACGAATTCCTTTTCACCCCACCGGGGTTAATGGGGAATACATCGCTGGAGTGCGTTATCGTGCTTGGCAACCACCATCGTGTTTACACCCCACTATTCCGGTTCATTGTCCTTTAGTTTTTGAAATTTTTGATACTTGGACTAACAAATCTATCGGCGGTTGTACTTACCATGTTGCACATCCCGGAGGTAGATCTTACGATAGTTTTCCTGTTAATGCAAATGAAGCAGAAGGTAGAAGACTTTCCAGATTTATAAAAGAAGGTCATAAAGGGGAAAGATTTGAAATTGGAGATGAAGAAATTCGTCTAAGCTCTCCTTTGACTTTAGACCTTAGGTATGAGGGTAAAATGCAACGATATGCTAAACACTCCAACGAAAAAATTACTGATGAGTTGCGTACTGTTTATTCTCTTCCAAGACCACAAAGTGGTTCAATAACTTCACTAAGCTAATTTGCTCTTACAGAATTTTTATGAACAAAACAACCATTCCAAAAATTTTAAACCTTCAAAATTCCGTTTTTTTAAATGATTATATCCCCTCTACTATTGCATTTGATGAACTCAAACAAGAATGCAATATAAGGCCTCATTGGGAATTATTTGTTCGCTCTTTAGAAAAATTGCAACCAAGTGAATTTCTTAGACGGTGGAGCGAAGCTAGGCAACAACTTCGACTCAATGGCGTAACCTACAACCTTCATTCTGATTCTCGAGGTGTGGATAGACCTTGGCAATTAGACCCTATACCCTTATTGATTTCGGAAAATGAAGAAAGCCACATTCAGAAAGGGCTAATACAAAGGGCTATACTCTTAGAAATAATTCTTAAAGATCTGTATGGCCCAAGAACCTTAATTAAAAACAAACTGATAAGCCCAGAACTTATCTATTCTAATCCAAATTTTTTAAGAGCTTGCAATGGTTTTAAACCTGCCGGAAATCGCTATTTGTATATGGTTGCGGTTGACCTCGCAAGAGGCCCTTCCGGTGTTTTTCATGCTATTAGTGATAGAACTCAAGCCCCATCGGGGCCCGGTTACGCTTTAGAAAATCGCATTGTAATGACACAGATGCTACCTGAAATTTTTAATAAATGTAATGTCCAACGACTTGCTATGTTTTTCGGGTCTTTCAAAGAAACTCTAAAATCAATTTCACCTTTTAATAAAGATAATCCAAGAACCGTGCTTCTAACCGCAGGTCCTAGAAGCGAAACTTATTTTGAACACGCATACCTTGCACGCTACTTAGGTATTACACTTGTTGAAGGTGGCGACCTCACTGTCAGAAATAACAGGGTTTACCTTAAACTTCTTGATGGATTACAACCTGTTGATGTCATTATGCGAAGACTGGACGATCGGTTTTGTGACCCGCTAGAACTTCAATCGACATCCCTTCTTGGAGTTCCCGGCTTGGTACAATGTGCAAGGAGGGGAGGGGTAGCGATTGCTAACGCTTTGGGTTGTTCCATCGTCGAATCACCAATATTAATGCCATTTCTTCCTTATCTTGCCAAAACATTACTTGGGGAAGAATTAATTATTCCTGGGGTTACTTCTTATTGGTGTGGAAATACTGAATCGCTTAAGTATGTTTTTAATAACTTAGATAATATCGTTTTAAAAACTGCTTTTTCTAGCCGAAGAATGGAACCAATTTTTATCGAGGAATTAGCAAAGGCCCAACGGGAAGAGTTAATCGAATCATTAATTAAAAACCCTCAAAACTATATAGCCCAAGAAAGAATTGAACTTTCCACTGCACCTGTTTTAACCGAGAAAGGTATTCAAGCTCGACCATTGGTATTAAGGCGGTTTTTATGTGCACAAGAAGATAGCTTTCTAAATATGCCTGGAGGATTATGTAGGTATGCTTCTAGCACTTCTATGCGCTTGGTTTCCGTTCAACAGGGCGGGGGCAGTAAAGATACTTGGGTACTTACCTCGGATCAGGTAAGTACTTTTAGTCTTTTGAAATCTGGTTCAGAAAATATGGAGATAAGTAGGGGTGGTGGCGATTTACCAAGTCGTGCTGCAGATAATCTTTTTTGGTTGGGTAGGTATACTGAACGAACCGAAGGATTAGCCAGATTACTTCGAGGAATTTTTCTTAAATTACTCGAATCGTCAAAAACTAATGAAGGTTCTGAGGTTCATTCGTTGCTCAAGATTCTTACTCATTGCACCAAAACTTTTCCCGGCTTTACTTCTGACATCACAACTTCTAGTCTTTTAGAACCTATACCAGAATTACTTTCTATGGTTTACGACCGAGATAGACCTGGTACCTTCGCTTACGACCTTCAATCCATTTATCGAACCGCTAGTTCTTCCAGAGATCGAATTTCTTTTGATATGTGGCGGGTTATTAGCACTTTAGAAATACCGGAAAACTCTCACCTTAACCTTGACGGTTTTCATCAAGAAGGTTCTGCAAATATCATTGATATTCTTGAAGTACTTAACCGTAACATTATTATTCTTTCTGCTTTTGGGGGACTAGCTGCAGAAAGTATGACTAGGGGGCACGCCTGGAGATTTCTTGATATTGGCAGAAAAATTGAACGCGCTTTCCAAACCATACGACTTCTTAACGGTAGTATGATAAGTTCTACCAACACTGACATTCCTCTCTATGAATCAATTTTAGAAATCGCTGATAGCCTTATGACTTTTAGGAGGCGTTATTTTAATAAAATTAGTCCTGCTGCTGTTCTCGATCTTCTTTTTGCAGATCCTTCTAATCCCCGTTCTTTGGTATTTCAATTAAATTCCATCCGTGAAAATATGGCTTTATTTCCTAATAATCAGGGTTTGGGCAGAATGTCTCTTCAAGAAAAGTCTATACTTTCAACACTTACAACTGTTTTGCTTGCAGACCTTGAACATTTGATCCGACCTGCTGAAAATAAAAACCGAGAATACCTTCGATTACTGCTTAGTAATCTAGAATGTGACCTTTCAAATCTTGCTGATTCGATATCACACCATTACCTAAGCCATCTGCAATTATCGCGGCACCTTTCCGGAAATAACCAATGAAATATTTGATCAGGCACACCACATCTTACCATTACAAAGAACCGGTTTCGCTCTGTCATAATATAGTTCACCTCACCCCAAGAACAAATATCAGACAAAAAAACCTTTTTGAAAACATTATGATTTTCCCACAACCAGATTCTCTTGATTGCCAAGTGGATTATTTTGGAAATACTGTATACTTTTTTACTATTCAAAAAGCTCATAATGAACTTGTTATAGATGCCCGATATGAAACTATTGTAAATCCTAGAGAACCAATAAATTTTGTGGATTTACCGTGTGAACTAGTACTTAAAAATATTGCTACTAGCACAGATACAGAAACCATTGAAGCAACAGAATATACCTTCGACTCTTTTTATATTACTAGGCACAACGATTGGCTTGAATATGCAATTGTTTCTTTTTCTAAAGAAAGACCTTTCTTAGAATCAGTAATGAATTTAACTACAAGAATATTTAACGATTTCAAATATCAATCTAATGCCACTACTATCGCAACACCTATGGTTGAAGTTTTTAAGCAAAAGTCAGGTGTTTGTCAAGATTTTTCTCATTTTCAAATTGCCTGCTTACGATCCCTTGGTTTTCCTGCAAGGTATGTAAGCGGTTATCTTCTAACCAATGTAGATAAGAATCAAGAAAAACTGATTGGAGCAGATGCATCACATGCATGGTTACAGGTTTATTATCCAGGGCAAGGGTGGTTTGATTTTGACCCTACGAATAACTTACAACCTTCAGATCAACATATTTTTGTTGCTTATGGAAGAGATTACGACGATGTAAGTCCCATCCGAGGTGTGATATTAGGGGGAGAACATCACACTATTAAAGTTGGTGTAAGCATTATTCCATCAGATTCTTTAGTTACTTAACCTGTATTTTTTAAACCCGAAGCAATACCACTAATACTTTCCATCACTCCAATTTTTAATTCTTCGGTAACTTCGGTAGCAGATCTAATTTTTTTCAGCATAACAATTTGTAGATAACTTAATGGATCAACATAAGGATTTCTTTGTTCAATTGATTTCTGTAAGAAAGGCATTTTCTCTAACAAAACTTTTTGTTTAGTTATTAAACAAAGCAATCGAGTCGAAAGATTATGATCTTCAAAAATAATATTATAAATAATTTCAGCATTTTTTTTATCATCAACGAGATCGGCGTAAAGTCGCGCAATTGTCATATCAGATTTAGCTAGAATCATTTGGGCATTATCAACCAAACATTTCCAAAAAGCCCAGCGCTCGTACATATCTTGAAACACTTCTAAATCTTCTGGATATTCTTTTAACCTTGAATCGATAGCAGAACCAAGGCCAAACCATCCTGGAATAGTAAACCTACTTTGCATCCAACTAAATACCCATGGAATTGCGCGTAAGTCGTCAATATTATTACTTGAAACTCTCCTAGCAGGCCTTGATCCAATTCTTAATTGACCAATTTCATTTATAGGAGTTGATTGTTCAAAAAAAGATAGTAACCCGGGTTGAGCATAAATTAAACTACGGTAGGCAGAACAAGACCGAGATGAAATATCATCCATTATATTCGTCCAGATTGCACTGGGTAAATTTTTTTCTTCTCCAAAACTTGATAATAAAACAGCATTAACAACTTGCTCTAAATGGCGTCTAGCTATTCCTTTATGGTGATAACGATCTGCTATCATCTCGCCCTGTTCTGTAATTCGAATACGACCATTAACTGTACCCCTAGGTTGAGCTAAAATTGCTTTATTTGCAGGACCGCCACCCCGCCCAACTGCCCCACCTCGACCATGAAATATTTGTATGCGGAATCCATAGTTTCTACCTAACGAAACTAATTTCCTTTCCGCATTTTGAAGTGCCCAAGTTGATGCCAGCATGCCGCTTTCTTTACTGCTATCGGAATAACCAATCATCACTTCTTGTCGTTTATTGCGAAATTCCAGTTGCATACGATAAGCCGGGACTAACATAAGTTTTTCAATAATTTTATCCGCTTGCTGTAAAGGTGCTAATGCTTCAAACAAAGGGATTATATCTATCTTGCTAAATTGATGCTTAATGGAAAAAAGTCCAGCCTCTCTTGCTAAAACTAAAACCTCCAGCATGTGAAATGCCTCGGTGGTTGAACTTATAATATAAGACGCTAAGACTTCAGGGTTTAACTGTTCTGAAACAGAAGCCATGGACCTAAAGGTAAGAATAACCTCACAAATATCAGGCGAATAAGAAAGCCTTGCTGGAATAAGAGTTCTAGCTTTATCAAGTTCGATAGATAAAAGGTTAAATTTTTCATCTGGGGTGAGATTTAAATAATCCTGACAAACCCCTTCAATAATTAAAATCTCATTTATAGAAGAAGAATGTTTAGAGCTATTTTGCCTAATATCTAATTTAAAAAGGTGTAATCCAAACACTTTCACAAGAGTAATAAAATCTTCGGCCAAGCCTTGGCCAGCTTGGTTAAAACCCTTTAAGAACAGATCATCTGCGATTAATTGTAAGTCATTTAAAAGATCTTGAGATTTGAAATAAATAAATACTGGAATTTTTTTTGGAATAGCCCAATTCATTTCAAGGGTTTTTAACCAAGTTAATGTGCTCTCAAGTTTTTTTCCAATAAATATACATTTTAAACGGTAATATTCATGATAATTTTGTATTTCAAAGTCAGGAAAAAGTAATTGATCTGCTTCTAAAGACTTTAATATTTCTTTCCCCGCTTGAACAAATACAGATGAATGGCTAAGTAACTCACCTAGATTTTTAATTCTCTTAATATATTCATTTAAAATTTTTTCTGCATTAAAAAGAACAGATTGCTCTGTAATAGTGTGGGTTACAAATGGATTTCCATCTCTATCTCCACCTATCCAAGAACCAAATTTTAGAAAGGCAGGTATTGAAACATTTGAATCAAGAAAAATACTTCTAAATGAGGTTTTAAATTCACGATAAAATGATGGAACAATACTTATTAAACTATCAAGCACAGTTTCAACTACTTGTCGAACTTCATCAACAACCTTAGGCTTATTATCCCTTACCGTTTGAGTCACCCAAAAAGTTTCAATTAACTCACTTATTGAATTAAGAACTTCTTTTTTTTCTCGTGGAATCAAAATCTGGTACTCAAATCGATCTAAAAGCAAAGCCAATGCATCTAATTTTTCTAATACAGTTCTTCGCCTAGCTTCACTAGGATGCGCAGTAAAGACTGGGCAAATATTTGAACATTCAAGTAGTTCTTCAATTTCAGTTTTTGTAATTCCAGAATTTACAATTTCAATTAAAGCCGATTCAGCACTTTCTACTAAAGGTTCTCCTTCCGACAACAATTCTTTTTTTCTTAAAGATCGTACCCTAGCTTGTTGTTCCGCTAAATTTAATAAATCAAAATAAACACTAAAAGCGCGAATCAATAATCGCAAATCTTTGATATCCAAACCATCTAATCTAGCTAGCAGAATCCTTGCTTTGACAAGACTATTGTCTTTTCTTATCTCTTTGGATTTAGTTTTGATATCTTCAATAAGGTCAAATGCTTACTTACCAGCTTGTTTTAAAATAGAATCCCCATGCAATTTCCCAAGAAACTGAATATCATTTTCCAAAGAATTACCATTCATATTGTTTCTCATAAGTTTAAATAAAAATCTTAGAACAACTAAATTAGAGCAATAAATCCTAATCAAATAAAATAGGTTTTAGGAAATTAACAAATGAAGTCTTAGTGTTTTAAAAAACACCATAACTATCAGCGCGATGGGAGATTAACTATTATTCTATTAACATAATAACTATTGGCATTATTAGAAGGTAGTGGGTTTAAAATTTTCTCTAGGATAAAATTGCTTTAATAACTTTAGCGGGCTCTACCCCAGTAAGTTTAGCATTCAGCCCTTGAAATTTAAAAGTTAAGGCTTCGTGATTTAAACCTAATAAATGTAATATTGTCGCATTTAAATCAAAAACACTTACGGGATTTTCTGTAACATTATAACAAAAATCATCAGTAGAACCGTAAGTAAAACCTTTCTTGACGCCAGCCCCTGCTAATAATATTGAATAACACCTAGGATGGTGATCTCTTCCATAATTATTTTCAGTAATACCACCTTGGGAATAAATCGTTCTTCCAAACTCGCCACCCCAAACAATCAAAGTATCTTCCAAAAGTCCTCGCTGTTTTAGATCATTTATTAAAGCTGCAGTTGCACGATCGGTATCTTTACATTGACCTTTAATTGCATTCGGCAATCCACCGTGGTGATCCCAACCCATATGAAAAAGCTGAATGAAACGCACATCGCGTTCAGCAAGTCGCCTAGCTAGTAGGCAATTAGATGCATAACTACCTTGCCTTAAAACATCAGGACCATAAAGGTCCATAATATGTTTGGGTTCTTTTGAAATATCAAGCAATTCTGGAACACTAGACTGCATCCTAAAAGCCATTTCATATTGGCTAATGCGAGTTTGAATCTCGGAGTCACCAACGATATCAAAATGTTTTTTATTAAGAGCAGCAATTCTGTCGAGAGAACTGCGTCGAATTAAGGGTTCAATTCCTGGAGGATTGGAAAGGTATAAAACAGCATCCCCTTTGTTCCGAAACTTTACACCTTGATGCTTCGAAGGCAAAAAACCGGCACTCCACAAACGGTCATAAAGTGGTTGATCGTCTGGCCTACCGCTCCCAAAAGAGGTAAGCACAACATAAGCAGGTAGTTCTTTATTTTCACTACCTAAACCATAACCGACCCAAGAACCAATGCTAGGTTTTCCTGCAAGTTGCGATCCTGTTTGACAAAAAGTAATAGCTGGGTCGTGATTTATAGCCTCTGTATGCATTGATCGAACAAGACAAAGTTCATCAGCAATTGAAGAGATTCCTGGAATTAGTTCACTTAATTCCATCCCAGAATTTCCACATTTATTAAATTTAAAAATAGAAGGAGCAATAGGGAATTTTGATTGCCCAGAAGTCATAGTAGTTAGCCGTTGACCTTTTCTAATTGAATCTGGAAGATCTTCGTTTTTTCTTGAAATCATCGCAGGTTTGTTATCAAACAAATCTATCTGAGAAGGAGCTCCAGATTGAAACAAATAAATTACTCTTTTAGCTTTAGGCAAAATATCTGGTGCAACTTTAATTCCATCGGCTTGCAAATTAGTTGGTAACAATGAATTCATTGCCATTGAAGACATTACCGAGGAAGCACCTTTAAAAAAAGTTCTTCGGTTTAAACAATCTTGTAAACTAAGGAGAGGATTAAGATTCATAAACTGATTTCCTGTATTTCTTAATGCATTAGATAAATTCTATTCGCGGTTTACAACTTCATCGAGATTGAAAAGAACATTAGCAGTTAAGGTAAATGCTGCTAATTCGGTAATATCAAGCTTGGAATTATTTAAAGTTTCGCCTAATGAAATAAGGCTTTTGGCATTATCTGGCTCTGATTTAAAAAAGGAGTAATCTTTTAAATACCCTTTACTAAGGATATTTAATTCTGAGGGGTCTGGGGATCTCCCTGTAACCATTCGAAAACCGAAAGCTAACTTAGACTCGTCATTACTACCACCCTCAAGGATCATTTTTTCTGCAAGTTTTTTTGCAGCTTCAATATAAGTGATTTCGTTAAGGAGCGCTAATGCTTGAAGAGGCGTATTAGTTCTTGATCGCTTAATGCTACAAGCTTCACGATTTGGCGCATCAAACAGGAGCATCGTTGGAGGCGCAGCAGTTCTTTTCCAAATAGTATACATAGTTTTGCGATAGAGAGAATCTCCTTTATCGTGTTTATAATTTCTTAAATCTCCATAGACGCTAGTTTCATCCCAAACTCCTAAAGGCATATAAGGGCGAACCGAAGGTCCCCCTATCTGGGTGACTAACAAACCACTGGTATAAAGTGCTTGGTCGCGAACAATTTCCGCTGGAAGTCGGAATCTAGGTGCCCAAGAAAGCAAACGGTTTTCAGGATCAAATTCAAGAACCTTTGGAGAAACTTTTGAAGACTGCTTATAGGTAGCACTCATCACGACCAATTTGTGCATAGCTTTAATATCCCATTTCAAGCTCATAAACTCACTTGCAAGCCAATCAAGCAATTCTGGGTGAGAAGGGAATTCAGATTGAGAACCAAAATTTTCACTTGTCTTCACAAGGCCAGAACCAAAAAATTTCTCCCACATTCTATTTACCCAAACTCGGGAGGTAAGGGGATTAGAAGGGTCCACCATCCAATAAGCCAACCCAAGTCGATTCATCGGTTTATCTTTTGGGAGGGGTGGAAGAATAGCGGGCAGGCCAAAACCAACTTTTTCCCCCTTCTTATCGTATTCGCCTCGAATGAGCATAAAGGTTTCTCGTGGAGACCCTTCCTTCATAACCATTACACTAGGAAGGTTATTTTTAATATCAGCAAGTTTCTTTTTATTTGCAGTCAAATGATCTTCTGCAAGATTAATTTCGTTTGGAACAGAAGATCGAAAATATTTCTTTAATTCATTCTTTTGTATTAATGATCTTTTGCTGGGTTCGGTTTCAAGAATTTGCGAAATTATAAGTGGAACTTGTACATCTTTTAAACTTAACAACTCTGGAGATGCAGATGAAAAACTTAACCTAAAACGACCGATATTATGTTGCGCCAAGGATTCATGAATTAGTTTAATTTGTATCATTGCTTTTTCAGGCACATCAATTAAATGAGAGACAATAAACATTGCTTTCACGTTTTCTCTGCGCGTGGGTCCATCTACAGCCCAACCTATGGCTGGATTATTTTTAAGAACATTAGAAATATCCCAATTTTTTTGAGAATAATCTGCGAAAGCTTTTTGGAATTGTATTTTAATTGGATTATTTAAAAAAGGTGAAGAAACTTCGGCATCAATTTTTGAAAGTACAAAATTTCCATTACTAAACCGACCCAGACTTTGATTTGGTAATGAGGGGTCGGGAAAACATTCCAGAAGTAGGCCAGAAAATTTACCTTTTGCCAAAGGTGCTAAAAAAGTATAAGTGTCTTGGTTAGGATTTTTCCCCGTTGCTAAATAGGTATCATCAGGCAATTTTGAAAACTTCGCCATTCCAAGTGAAGTTAGCTGAGAAGGGTTTAATTGCGACCAAACCGAATCGGTTGATTTTATCTTTTCTTTAAACTCTTTCTCCCATGCTTGAATTAATACATCTATTTTATTTTCTAGTAAAACAATCTTCTTTTCTTGCTCTTTGACAACAAGTTCTAAATCAGCTATTTCTTTTTCTTGTATTGGGGAGGAAACAACTTCAACTGGATCGGTATTACCCCCATTTCTGTTGCCACCTAAAGCGCCATTTTCGGGTAAATTATTGAAAAATGCAAAAAAGTTGTAGAACTCTTTTTGCGAAATAGGATCATACTTATGGTCGTGACACCTTGCGCAGCCAAGAGTTAAACCAAGCCAAGTCTGGCTAGTAGTATCAACCCGGTCGATCACATTTTCAATGCGCCATTCTTCCGCAATAATTCCACCTTCGCCATTGAGTCGATGATTACGATTAAATCCAGTTGCAAGAATTTGAGATTTAGTTGCATTGGGAAGCATATCCCCAGCAATTTGCGAAATAGTAAATTGATCAAAAGGCATATTTGTATTAAATGCATTAATAACCCAATCTCTCCAAGGCCACATACTTCGACTGGTGTCGGTTTGAAATCCGTTGCTATCTGCAAACCTTGCATAATCAAGCCACTGCATAGCCATACGCTCGCCAAAGTGATCTGAACCAAGCAAACGGTCAACAACTTTTTCATAAGCTTCGGGAGATTGGTCAGCAACAAAATCATCAATTTGTTTAAGGGTTGGAGGTAAGCCGATAAGGTCGAGAGAAAGTCTGCGGATTAAAGTTTCCTTAGTGGCTGAAGAGGAGGGCGAGATTTTTTTCTGCTCAAGTCGATGGAGAATAAATGAATCGATTGGGTTTTGTACCCAGTTTTTGTTAATAACCATAGGAAGTGGTGGTTTCTTTGGAGAGATAAAAGCCCAATGCTCTGCATATTTTGCCTCCTGATTAACCCACTGTTTTATAAGAAACTTTTGTTCCAGCGAAAGTTTTTTGCCCGATTTAATTGGCGGCATCAATTCCTCATTAATGCCATCAATTCTATGGATAAGCTCGCTTTTATTGGCATCTCCCGGAGAAATATTTTTAAAACCTGACTTACTTAAGGCGAATAAGCCATCCTTGGTGTCGAGCCTTAAACCGCCCTTACGATGTTTTTCATCGGGACCGTGGCATTGAAAGCAGTTTTCAGATAGGATAGGACGGATTTGTCGATTAAAATCAATTTCAGATGAATAAAGCGATGGCTGATAATATAAAAATACAATTAACCAAATTATTAAGTATAAATTTTGAATAAAAGTTCTTCTAGATTTCATAGTTTGCACCAATCAATCCTTAGAAATAATTTCTATAATAATAGTGGCGTGCCGAACACTGGTAAGCCTAAAATCAACCGTTAGCAAATTTATAATGTGTTCCAAAATTCGCTCTTCCTAAAATCTATCTTTAAATTTATTCGTTATGTACATTGTTCAAAATTATCAAGCTTTAATTTCTTTTTCTATTTGCCTTACCAATGTTCTGAAATTTAAACAACTTTTGAGCAAGGCTTGGTCTTAAATTCCAATTATAATCTAAGACTGATTCTTGATGAATGGTCATTCGAAAAAGATTCAAAAAATTTAAAAGAGTTAGGTTCAATAATGGCCTCAACTAAGTTTGTTTATTGTGGTGTCATTATGGCTTTTACTTTTATTGCAGTCAACATAAAGAAGCTGTGATTATTATAATCCATTTAACTAACAAAATAAAACAATTAATTAAAGGTTAAAATGGTGTTGGCACAGGATAATCAAATCACTTTAGACTTTGCAAAAATGTAATTATTAAAACGGAACTTAATCAGAAATATAAAAAAACGATTTTAAATTGAAACAAGTTTAATTTAAATGAAGATTAAAATATTCAAAATAAAAAATATGGTATCAAAACTTTACGATCCGTATTAATTGCAAGAAAACTATATTCTTAAGCAGATGTGGAGGGTCGTCCACGCTGGGGTAAGCCAATTAAAGGGACTAAACCGCTAGCATAGGCGCCCAGGTGGGTCATTGTGTCACCATAGAAATGGAACTTAAGTTTTTTGCGAACCCCAAGGGTCAATGCTTGTCCACCCATTATTAATACTGAGTGATTTTGGCAAACTTTTTCAAACAATTTTTGATTATCTTCTAAAAAATCTTCAATATTTGGAATACTAGTCACGGACATCCAAACAACCTTTGGCTTATAAAAATCGATGCCATCAAAGAATGACTGAAGGGGCGTATTTGCGCCAGTGTTGATCGTTTTCCAACCTAAGTCTAATAACACTATATCAACAAGAAGGGTACACAATAGATGTTGATCTCCCTTGGAACAACCCCCAATAGCAACCGGTTTTTCACTTACACTGGTGGAACTTATGAGACTGCGCAGTTCCAAGATAGCGCTTAAACAAATTTGGGTTGAACAATGCTCAAAGAAAATAGGAAGTATACCGGTCTCCCATTCGTAACCAATCTTGGCCATCGCTGGTTGAATAATATTGTCAACAATTGATGTTAAAGGAATTTTGCTTCTGTAAGCAGAAACAAGAAGATTAGTGGCAGAAAGATCACTTTGGCTTCTAATGGCTTGGTAAAATAGATCACTAGAAACATCAAGTTTTGACTCTGTAACTGATGAATTGACCTTCATCCTGCTAAAGTCACCTGGCGGTAGGGTACCATTTCTAGAAAGCCTAATAATATCATTAAGTAAGATTTTACGATGCCCGCCGGGTGATTTATGAGCAGGAAGTATGGCGTCATCAACCCACCTTTTAACGGTGGAAACACTGACGCCTAGCATTTCAGCTGCAGTTTGGGTCGATAAAAGTGTATCAATTTCCATAAAATAGGCTCAAATCGTTAAAACTATTCAGATAATATATCAGATTAACAAGTAAACAGCATAATTTGATGTAAACATAAAAAAAAATCGTTCAAATCGTTTATTTTAATTGACACAACCGTTTCATCATCCTAATATTAGGTGAACGATGTGAACGATTAGTAATATTTTTCTATTCTCTAAGGAGTTTCAAATGATTACTTCAAGTCCAGTTTCTTCCAATAACAAAATACCTGAATCAAATTATGGCGTCAAATTTATTATGGATAAGTCTTTTAATTCAAAAAAAGCACCTTTAAGTTTTCATCCATCAAATTTTACTAAATTAGATCATTCTGCTTCGTTTATGCCAGAGGAAATTACCAAAGATATTTCTAAAAGAATGCATTATGCTGGATTTCGCTTTTTTAAAGAAGCCAATATTACAAAAAAGCTTTACTGGAAAGAAGCTTACTTCTCTCTTAGAAATTTAGTAGTTAGTGGCAATTGTAAGCTTGTTTTTAAAGCTGTTAATAAATGGATTCCTATGCGATTCATGGCTGATGATGTTACAAGTAATTGTACAATAGTTTTAATTCAAGCAGTAGCAGCATTTAATCCATGGAAAGGAATTCGCTTTAGTACCTATGCGTTTACTTGCTTAATGCGCGCACTTTCAAGGCTTAATCATAAGAACACTAATGACAAATTAGTTAGCTGTGATTCTTTAGATAACATTATGGGCAGCGACTTTGATTCCAATTTTCAATCTTTGCCTTTCTCACAGAGTTCTTCTCTTGCCATTCTTGATAGGTATTTTGCTAAAGATTGTTCTATTTTAGATGATCGAGAAAAATTGATTCTTACCGAGAGGTTTGGTCTTGGTGACAAACCTCTCAGCAGCCTTGAAGAAGTAGGTAAGATTTTAAAGCTTTCAAAGGAAAGGGTTAGGCAAATTCAGTTTACTGCACTTGATAAATTACGAAAAGTTTTAGTTCCTAATGATTCAGATTAAGTTACACTTTTCCCATTGAGTTCATTTACTGATTCATAAACTTTGGTATGAAAGTTTTATTATGTTTTTTTCTGATGGTGTATTTATTGTAATTGGCGCTTATGGATCAATCGGCTCTGTTATTTGTAGTAATCTTAAGCAAAAAAACGCCCAAGTTGTAATGGCTGGTAAAAATATTGATAAGCTTCAATCATTATCATCTGAATATGATTATCCTTTTTTTCAATTAGATGCATCAAATTTTTCACAGATGGATTCTTTGGTTGAGTTTACATTAGATAAGTTTGGAAAACTAGATGGTGTTGTAAATTGTTGTGGTTCATTATTACTTAAGCCCGCTCATATTACTTCGGAACAAGATTACTTAAATGTTATTCAAGCAAATCTTACCACTTCTTTTGCAACTGTTAGAAGTTGTTCTAAGGCTATGATGGGTCAAGGTGGTTCAATAGTGTTGGTCTCATCAGCAGCAGCCAAAATTGGACTTACTAATCACGAAGGTATTTCTTGTGCGAAAGCCGGCATTATTGGGTTAACATTATCAGCAGCAGCAACCTATGCGCCAAAAAAAATTAGAGTTAATTGCGTTGCACCTGGCCTCGTTGACACACCACTTACAAAATCGATTACCAATAACGAAAATGCGCTGAAAGCTTCCATTTCGATGCATCCTTTGGGTAAAATTGGGAATTCTCAAGATATTGCTTCTGCAATATTATGGTTTCTAGATCCTGTTAATTCCTGGGTTACTGGGCAAACTATCGCTGTTGATGGTGGGCTTTCTAGTTTAAAATCTCGATAAATTTTTTGTTTTTTAAAATTAATTCATTTCATACATTTTTTGTTTCGGTGCTATCATTTTATTTGGTCTCTTAGTCATTTTCGGATAATCAAATAAATTGTGTCAAAGTACTTTTTTGCTTACCAAACTTTTATTTATTAGAGTATCTTATATTTGTATAAGATTTTAGCACAGGGAGACACAATGAACTTTTTCACAAAAATTAATTTAATTTCAATGGTCATCTGCTTCTTTATCGTTGGACAAGATGCTAATTCACAACCAAATACTGACAAAGGAAAATGGCAAGTTCTTTTTGATGGAAAAACTTTAAATGGCTGGAAGCAAGCTGACTTTTTCAAACCAGGAAAAAGCACTGTCAAAGATGGTGCTATTATTCTTGAAAAAGGTTCAAAAATGACTGGCATCACCTACGATGGCAAAGATTTTCCTAAAGTAAATTATGAAATTAGCCTTGAAGCAAAGAGGGTTGATGGGCGCGACTTTTTCTGTACCACCACTTTTCCTGTTAAAGATTCTTTTTGCTCTTTCGTGGTTGGCGGGTGGGGAGGATCGGTTACTGGTTTATCCAGCATTGATGGGGTCGATGCTTCTGAAAACCAAACGGGGCAGGGCATTGATTATAAAAATGACCAATGGTATAAAATTCGAATTCGTGTCTCTGACAAACGAGTTGAAACTTGGGTTGATAAAGAACAAACCGTTGATCTGGACACCACCGAAGTTAAACTTGGCATTCGAATTGAATGCAATGTTTGCACCCCTTTTGGCATTGCAACCTACGATACCGTAGGAGCAGTTCGAGATATTAAATTGAGAAATCTTACTCAAGATGAAATCAAGGAAATTGCTAAGAAAGCTTTCAAAAAGTAAACTTTTATTCAGGAATTCAATGAAAACTCTGACAGCGATTGTTACGGGCGGGGGAACTGGTATTGGAAAATCTACCTCCTTACTTTTAGCTTCTAAGGGGTATCAAATTGTTGTTAATTATTCTCGTTCTGCAAAGGACGCCGAGGAAACTTGTGCAGAAATTATTAAATTAGGTGGCAAGGCTATCGCTTATAAAGCAAATATTTCTGATGATAAAGCTGTAAAATCAATGGTAAACATATGCACCTCCGATTTGGGCAGAATTGATGTTCTCGTTAATAATGCCGGAACAACACACTTCATCGATCACAGCAACCTTGTTGATTTAACCGATCAAGTTTGGGAGGATATTTTTTCAGTAAACATTAAGGGCACTTTTTTTGCTTGTAGAGCTGTTTTGCCAGAACTTAAAAAATCCAAAGGCAATATTGTTAATGTCACTTCTGTTGCAGGTATTGCAGGCAACGGAAGTTCTATCCCTTATGCTATGAGCAAAGCCGCTTTAAATTGTATGACTAAGTCACTCGCCAAGGCTTTTGCGCCAGATGTCAGAATTAATGCGGTAGCACCCGGGCCTGTGTTAACCCGTTGGCTCGCCCCTCACCCAAATATGATCGAGCAATCTTTAATCCATACACCTATGAAACGCGCTGCTTCGCCTGACGACATTGCGGCGGCAATTGTTTTCCTTGCAACAGGCACATCTCTTATGACAGGCCAGGTGATGGTAGTAGATGGTGGCAGAACGATGTAAAAGGGGAATTCCGCATTATATCATTCAAGTATTAATTATTGACTTCAAAGATTATAAGCGATAAAATTTAATATATTTAAACGGTTATTCCTACTTACGAAAGACTTCAATGACAAAAATTCTGCCGTATGTTTTTATACCTTTTGTTTTTGCTAGCCAAGTATTTGCTCTTGATCCAACTCTTTGGAATCAATGGCGTGGCCCTAATCGGGATGGTATCTATTCTGGGATTTCTTTCCCCTCTAGCCTTTCCAAAGAAGCTTTAAAATTGACTTGGCAAGCACCCCTTGGCCCCAGTTACTCGGGTCCAATTGTTTCTGATCAATTTGTTTTTACTACCGAAACTAAAAATAAAGAATCCGAAGTTGTTCACGCTTTTGATCGAAAAACCGGTAAAGAAATTTGGGCAACTGAATGGAAAGGTGCGATGTCCGTACCTTTTTTTGCAGCAGCAAATGGCAGTTGGATTCGTGCTACCCCTGCTTTTGATGGAGATTCTTTGTTTATTGCTGGCATCAAAGATATCCTCGTTTGTCTAAACGCAGCGGATGGGAAAGAAAAATGGCGTATTGACTTTGTCGAACAATTTAAAAGTCCTGTACCCAGTTTTGGCTGTGTTTCTTCTCCCCTTGTGGATGGTGATGCAGTTTATGTGCAAGCAGGTGCATCTGTTTTTAAATTAAATAAAAACACTGGTGCGGTTCTTTGGAGGGCTTTTAAAGATGCTGGTGGTATGAATGGCAGTGCTTTTTCATCGCCATTACTCACGCAGATTTTTGGGCAAAAGCAACTTCTTGTTCAAACTAGAGAAAAACTTGCAGGGCTTAATTCTAATAATGGGGAGGTTTTATGGTCAAAGGTTGTTCCTTCTTTCAGAGGCATGAATATTTTCACACCTCTAGTTATTGGAGACACAATTTTTACCAGCACCTATCAAAATAAATCTTGGCTTTATAAACTTCATAAGTCCGAATCTGGTATTGCGGTTAATGATGTTTGGGAAAATAAGATTCAAGGTTATATGTCTACACCCGTAATTATAAATGGTTTTGCTTATATGCATTTACAAAACCAACGCTTCGCCTGTATTGATTTATCCAATGGTGAAATCAAATGGACTTCGCCAAAATCTTTTGGTAAATACTGGAGTATGATTGCTTTTAAAAACCGCATTCTTGCACTTGATCAGAAAGGCATCTTATATCTTATCGAGGCAGATATAAAAGAGTTTAAAATACTAGATACCAGAGAAATTAGTGATAGTGAAACTTGGGCTCATCTTGCTATTAGTGGAAATCAAATTTTTATTCGTGATCTTAAAAAAATTGCTGTCTATGAATGGAAAGACTAACTACTTTTCAAATGAAATACAAAAATGAAAAATCCAGTTCCTTCTATTAGAATTACAGATTGCAACAATCGCCTTGTAAACAATGATGGTGATTTTGTTCTTTACTGGATGGTTGCCAATCGTAGGGCAGAATATAATTTTAGTCTGCAAAGGGCTATTGAATGGGCTGAAAAGTTAAAAAAACCATTAATTATATTTGAAGCATTGCGAATCAATTATCCGTGGGCTTGTGATCGGTTTCATAAGTTTGTGATCGATGGAATGAAAGATAATGCAAAGTATTTCGATTCTTACAAAGAAAAAGGTGTTTTTTATTATCCCTACTTAGAATCAAAACACGGGGAACAAACTGGGCTATTAGAAACCCTTGCAACGAAATCTTGTTTAATTATTACAGATGATTTCCCTTGTTTTTTTATTCCTGCGATGATTAAGATTGTTGCTCGGAAAGTATCGGTCTTGGTTGAAAAAATTGATTCTAACGGGATATTACCCCTTGGGGCTACCGATCAAGTGTTTACAACAGCATTTTCGTTTAGAGCCTATTTACACAAGAATTTAAGGGAACATTTAGATTATTTCCCAGAGCAAAATCCCTTGGCAGGAATACAACTTCCTTGTCTCAAAGAATTACCCAAAGATGTAACTAAAATATGGCCTACTGCTTTTCCTATTCTTAATACCACAAACAATAATTTCCTAAAATCCATTGCTATTGATCATGCTGTTACAGAATCTTTTATTGAAGGTGGATCAAAAGCTGCTATTAAAGGTTTAAACCTGTTTTTAAAATCTAATCTAATTCAATATAAAGAATTAGGCAACGAGCCTGACGAAAATGTTCGTAGTGGATTATCACCCCATCTTCATTTTGGTCATATTTCTTCTCACCATATTTTTACGCAAATTACTAAAAACGAAGATTGGAACCCCAATCAACTTTCTCTCAAAGGTGGAGGCAAAAGAGAAGGCTGGTGGAATATGAGTCCCTCTGCTGAAGCTTTCCTTGACCAACTAATTACTTGGCGAGAAGTTGGTTACAACTTTGCTTCAAAACAGCACGATTACGATCAGTACAACTCGCTTCCAAATTGGGCAAAATTAACCCTTCAAAAACATTCCTCTGATAAAAGAAAGTATCTCTATTCACTTGAAGAATTCGAATCTTGTAAGACACACGACCCCCTTTGGAATGCTGCTCAAAACCAACTCAGCTTAGAAGGTAAGATCCACAATTACTTGCGTATGCTCTGGGGTAAAAAAATTCTGGAATGGTCGAACACTCCTCAAGAAGCACTTAAAGTAATGATTGAATTAAATAACAAGTATGCCCTGGATGGTAGAAACCCGAATTCTTATAGTGGTATTTTTTGGGTTTTAGGTAGATATGATCGACCTTGGGGTCCCGAAAGGCCCATCTTCGGTTCGATTCGATATATGAGTTCGGTCAACACTCAGAAAAAACTTAATGTAAACAATTACCTTAAAAAGTATGGTATTGATTCTAATAATCAGGGAGAATTTAACTTTATTCCATCAAATACTAACTAAAACTATGAAGAAAAAATGTTGGACGGTCTATATACTTGAATGCTCCGATTTCACTTTTTACACGGGTATCACAAACAATATAAAAAAACGCCTTATTTCGCACAACTTAGGCAAAGCCTCGCGATACACTCGGTGCAGAATACCAGTTAAACTTATTTTCACCCAGCAAAATTTAAATCATTCTGATGCATTAAAAAGGGAATATGAGATTAAATCGTTCACTCGAAAACAAAAAGAAGAGATGGTAAAAAAATCTTCTTAAAGTTCTGTCTTTCACTTCTGCCATTAAATTAAAATTTGATTCAAATTCTTTCTTCCTTTAAAGTAGTTTTTAAGTTATTTTAAAATAATGGTATTTGTTAGTTGAGCACATTTTTATGGACTTATTTATGTTTAAATTTGCAATGCTGTTAAGTGCAACAATATTTGTTAGCATTACTTTTATTTGCGCAAGCGAGAAAGAAAACCCTGCCACTAATAAAAAGAAACCAATCAAAGCATTAATGGTAACCGGAGGTTGTTGCCACGATTTTGAGAGACAAAAATTAATCTTAAGTAAAGGCATTTCGGCGCGTGCTAATGTGGAATGGACTATTGTTCATCAAGGAGGCAGTACAACAAATACTAAAATCCCACTTTATGAAAACGTTGATTGGGCCAAAGGATTTGATGTTGTTGTGCACAATGAATGCTTCGCAGATGTAAAAGATCAAGCGTGGGTGGAAACAATATTAAAACCACACCGCGAAGGAATTCCTGCTGTTTTAATTCATTGTTCGATGCATTGCTATCGAACAGGAACTGACAAATGGTTTGAGTTTACTGGCGTTCAATCCCCTGGGCATGGCCCACATTATGGTTACACGGTTAAAAATCTTAACAAAACTCACTCAATAATGAAAGATTTTGGCGACACTTGGGAAGTAGGAAAAGGCGAACTTTACCATACGGTAAAAGTTTGGCCCCGTGCTGTTCCACTTGCTAGTGCCCCTAAAAAACCAAATAGCGAACCTCAAGTCTGTATCTGGACCAATGAGTTTGGCAAAGGTAAGGTATTTGCAACAACTATTGGGCATTACAATGAAACGATGGTAGACCCTATTTACCTTGATACGGTAACTAAAGGACTTCTTTGGAGTGTTGGCCGAACCGATGAAACTGATTTTCGCAAAACGGACGAAAAAACTAATAACGAAATTAAAGCTCTTGCTAATATAGTCATCAAGCTAAAACCTGAACCTATTAAGCCAAGTGTTTCTTGTTGCAAGGAAGGCAACCTCGCTTTTGGTAAAGAAACTAAAGCTTCCTCTGAAGAAAAGTCCAAAAACAATTTTTCAAAAAATGCTATTGATGGCGATACAGGTTCTCGATGGTGTGCCTCATCTGGTTCAAAAAATGAGTGGTGGCAGGTTGACCTTGGTAAACTAGAAAATATTTCAAATATTCGCATCCATTGGGAAAAGCAAAATACTGCTTATCAGTATAAAGTTGAAAGTTCCATCGATGGCAAAGAATGGAGCCTAGTCGTCGATCAGGCCAATAACACAAAAAAAGAAAGAATCGCACCACACAAAGTTTCTATTAAAGAAAGTAGATTTTTACGGCTTACTTCCCTTGGGGCGAATGCTGCCAACTGGGCTAGTATTTTTGAATTTGAAGCCTACACAGATACGATGCCTGACTTGCCTAAAGATTTAACTTTTATTGATTCTGCTAATAATCCTGCTAACACATCTGAAACCTCTTCGCTTGATGTTAAGGCGCCCGATGACTTCGATGTTTCAATATTCGGCAAACCTCCTGAAGTTAATTATCCGGTTTGCATTGCAACTGGCAGCAGCAGCGAATTATTTGTTGGGGTTGATGAGCAAGGTTCTTTAGGAAAGGAAAAGGGTAGGGGTAAAATTCTTCGTTGTATTGATACCGATAATGATGGCAAAGCCGATAAATTTAATGTTTTTGCTACTGTTGACCATCCCCGAGGACTTTTCTACGATCACAGATCTCTTTGGGTTTTGCACCCCCCATTTCTTAGTGTTTTTCACGATGACAACAACGATGGGGTTTCTGATAGACACGAAGTTTTGATTTCCGGCATTAGCACCGATCAAGTTTCTAAACGAGGTGCTGACCATACCACTAACAACATTCATATGGGAATTGATGGCTGGATCTATATTGCTGTTGGCGATTTCGGTTTCTCAGAAGCCAAAGGAACAGATGGAACCATTCTTTCCAAACGCGGAGGCGGCATAGTTCGAGTCAGGCCAAATGGGAAAGAAATGGAAATTTATGCTTGGGGATTACGCAATATTCTTGATGTCTGCATTGATCCTTTTATGAATATTTTTACTCGCGATAACACAAATGATGGTGGAGGTTGGAATGTTCGAGTAAATCATATTTTGCAATCTGCAGAATATGGGTACCCAAGCCTTTACATGAATTTTCCAGAGGAGATAATGCCTCCTTTAGGTGATTATGGTGGTGGTTCTGGTTGTGGTGGGGTTTTTGTTCAAGATTCTCGATGGCCAAAAAAATATGGTAATTGCTCTTACACTTGCGATTGGGGCCGTAGCGAAGTTTACCTTCATTCTCTAGAAAATAGTGGTCCAACATATAAACCAAGTCAGGAAGTTTTTTTGAAAATTCCTCGGCCTACTGATGCCGACATTGATGCTAATGGTGCTCTTTATGTAAGTAGTTGGAAAAACGGAGGTTTCAATTTTTCGGGGCCTAATGTTGGCTTTATCGCCCGCATTACTCCGAAAGGTTTTCACCCAAGTCCAACTAAGGATTTGGGCAAAGAAACCATTAATAATCTGGTAACCGAACTAAATTCGCCATCTGCAAACCAAAGACTTAATATCCAACGAGAGATTCTAAGAAGGGGAAAAAATTCTGACACTTCCAAACTCCTCGAATCTTTTATTAACAATAAATCGCATTCACTTGAAGCTAGAGTTGCTGCTATTTACACCCTCAAACAATTAGATGGCGCAAGTGCAAATAATTTCATTCACTCTCTTTGCAAGGATTCTCAATTAGAAGAATTTGCATTAAGAATTTTAACAGACCGAAAGTCTGAACTTTTTCTACTTTCACAAAACAAACAATCCTCTTTACCACTCGATACCTTTGCAAAATCATTACACAGCAAGAATCCAAGGGTGCAAGCACAGGCACTTATTTCAATAAGTCGCCTTAATGATAATTCGCTTGCCAAAGATGTACTTGCCCTCACTAAACGATCCTCAGGGCAAATTATCCCTAAGGAAACATTAAATCACGCAAATCCTGATGTTGAACGGATCATTCCTCATCTTGCGGTTCGAACTCTAGTGCAAACCGATTCAACCGAGGCGTGTATTGAAGCTTTAGCAAGTGAATTTTCTTACGGTGCTTTTTGGGCATTAAAATATCTTCACAACGATAAGACTATTTCTGGCCTAGTACAAAAGTACGATTCTACGAGTATTCCTGCAATACGAGCGGAAATTCTTGCAACCCTTGTCAGGCTTTATTTTAAAGAAGGAATTTATAAAGGCGATTGGTGGGGCACAAGGCCAGATAACATTGGGCCTTATTACGATAGGCAACCTTGGGAGCAATCTAAACGAATCGGAGATTTTCTAAAATCTTCTATGACTAGTCTCGATGAGAAATCAAAAGCTGAACTTAACAAGCAAATTACATTTTTTAAAATCCCTCTATTCGATAGTAAGAAAATTTACGCTAATAATCCTAAAGAAGAGAATCAAATTCCTATCATTATCCCAACTGCTAACCCTAAAAACCCTAACCTTATTGCAAATCTTAGTTACGAAAACACCTTAAGCAAAGTTATGTTAACTAAAGGGTCGCCGGAAAAAGGTAAAGCTTTATTTAATTCCAACACCTGTGCTTCTTGTCACACAGATGCCAATGGTCTTTCTCCTAAAGGACCACATCTTGTCGATATAGGAAAACGCTACAAAAAAATGGAACTTGTTGAATCTATATTAAAACCTGACGCCAAGATTGCACAAGGTTTTGATACTGTTGCTTTCTCAACCAAAAGCGGAAAAATTCTTACTGGTTTTGTCGTTAGCGAAAGTGCACAACAAATACTTATTAGGCAAATCACTGGAATTTCTCTTGAGCTTAAGAAAGACTCCATTGAAGAAAAAACCGTTTTAAAGAACTCAATGATGCCTGCGGGACTTGTGGGCAACCTAACCGCTGAACAGTTGTCTGATTTGATTTCTTACCTAGAAACTTTAACCAGCTCAACAGTCGTGAAATAATAAATTTTCCCAGTTAGATGAAATTAATCTATCTAGAACGATAAGTTCATTGTATTTTTAATAATTACATTCTGATGTTTCTTAACCACGAGATTTTACTATGCAAACATTTCTCAGATTTTCAAGAACCGTTGCTTTATTTACTTTAATTTTATGTATTTGTAAAAGCAATGTTGTTAAAGCTCAAGAACAATCCATTAAGGTTTCTAATGCTGATATTCAAGGGGAAGGAAATGGCTGGTCCATACTTAAAGAAGGTGATTTTCAAAATGTCAATTGCGCTGAAGACACTTGGGTATGGAAAGAAGGCGTCATATTCTGCAAAGGAACCCCAGTAGGCGTTACCCGTACTAAAAAGAAATACACCAACTTTGAATTGGTTGCAGACTGGCGTCATATGAAGCATGCAGGTAATTCTGGTGTTTTCTTATGGGCCGGCGATGAAGGCTTAGAAGGACTTAAGCCAAACCAACTGCCTAAAGCTGGCATTGAGGTTCAAATTCTGGACCACGGGTATGCTGAAAATTATGAGAAGCAAAATAAAAAAAAATCTGATTGGTTTACAACTCACGGTGATGTTTTCCCTGTAGGTAAATCAAAGATGACTCCTTTTGAACCAAAATCTCCAAATGGTAGTCGCAGTTTTCCCTCCAAGAATGTTTCTAAAGGGGTTAACGAATGGAACCACTATTATATTCGAGCAATTAATGGTGAAGTTCGCCTTTGGGTTAATGGAGAAATGGTTTCGGGTGGTAAGGATTGTGACCCTAAAACAGGTTATATCTGCTTGGAGTCGGAAGGTTCTCCAATTGAATTTAAAAATATAAAGATCAGGGAACTTCCTTAGATTTAAGGTTAATTAAAGCTTTGATACCAAGGAAAAGGCGCCTTATGTCAAAAAATCTATCGCGAAGAAAGTTTATTAAAAATGCTGTTTTAACAGGCTCTACATTTTCGATTGCAGCACCAAATTTTATTCGAGCACAAAACACCTACAACAAATTGAACCTCGCTATTGTTGGCGTTGGGGGTAGGGGTGCAAGTAACTTAGCTGGCGTAGCATCCGAAAATATTGTAGCACTCTGCGATATCAATGCTGATTCTCTTGGTAAAGCTTCTGCAACCCACAACAAAGCTAAAAAGTTTTCCGATTTCAGAAAGATGTTTGAAAATGCTAAGGACTTCGATGGGGTCGTGGTCAGCACCAGCGAACACACTCACGCTTTTGTTACCTTAGCAGCATTACGGTCGGGGAAGCATGTTTATTGTGAAAAGCCATTAACTCATAATATTTGGGAAGCTAGATTAATTCGAGAAGTAGCTGCAAAAACTAATGTTGCTACACAAATGGGCATTCAAATTCACGCAACCGAGAATTACCGCAGAGTTGTTGAACTTGTGCAAACGAATGCAATCGGCCCTGTGAGAGAGGTACATATTTGGGTTGGAAGGGCTTGGGGTCTTCAGTCCAAAGAAGATGCGAAAAAAAACGGCGATATTGTACAGGTTACCGAAAGGCCTAAAGAAACTAGTCCTATTCCTACTGGGCTAGATTGGGATCTTTGGCTTGGGCCAGCGCCCTATCGTCCTTTTAATTCGGTATATTTACCAGGACCTAAATGGTACCGATGGTGGGATTTTGGTAATGGAACTATGTCTGATTTAGGTAGTCATTGGAACGATTTAGCATTCTGGGCATTAAAACTTAAGGCTCCTTTAAGCGTAGAGACCTCTGGCCCTTCTGCTCATCCTGAGATTGCACCAGCCTCTATGCAAGCTAATTATGAATTCCCTGCAAGGGGAGAGATGCCCGCAGTGAAAATGGTCTGGTATCAAGGGGCCAACAAACCTCTTGCAATTATTGAAGGAAAAATCCCTGCTTGGAACAGTGGTGTTTTATTTGTAGGTGACAAAGGAATGCTACTTTCTGACTATAGCAAACATTTAATGCTGCCCGAAAAAGAATTTGCAAGTTTCAAAAAGCCTGAGCCATTTATTCCAAAATCAATTGGTCATTATGCGGAGTGGTTGTTAGCCTGCAAAACTGGCTCACCCACCACCTGTAATTTTCAGTATTCTGGATGGCTAACAGAATCTAACCATCTGGGGAATGTGGCATTCCGTGCAGGTAAAAAGCTTATGTGGGATGTTGAAAAACTCAAAGCCACCAATTGCCCTGAAGCAGATTCCTTTATAAAGCGAGAATACCGAAAAGGTTGGTATCTTGCTTAGAAATTATTTAGTAAAGGGCATAAGTTGATGAGTGGAAATAATCTTCCTGAAAGTGATCACACACCCCTAGGGTTTAAATTCTTTTTCTTTTATGTCATTATTTACACTATTTTTGTGTTACTAAACACTTTTTATGCAGACAAAATAGCATCACTTACTACTATAGGGATCAACATTCCTGTTATTTATGGTTTTGCTTTAATTTTTAGTGCAGTTTTTCTAGCACTTGTTTATAGCTGGGTCTTCAGAAAAACAGGCAGCCACTCGGGAGAACTTGACCGGTGATACATGAAGCCTCTTGGATTGCAGTTCTTATTTTCTCAACTTTTGTGGCTCTTACTCTAGGAATAAGTTTTTTCTTCGCAGGAAAAACCAAGTCATCTCAAGGGTATTTTGCAGCGCATGGCGAGGTTCACTGGTTCGTTAATGGTATAGCTTTTGCTGGCGATTACCTAAGTGCAGCTTCATTTCTTGGCATTTGCGGTATGATCGCTTTTTTTGGCTATGATGGCTTCCTGTATTCCATCGGGTACCTTGCAGGGTGGATTGTTGCGCTGTTTGTTATTGCAGAGCCTATTAAACGCTTGGGAAAATATACTTTCGCTGATGCCTTAGATGCAAAGTTTGATTCGCCCGGAATCAAACTTGTTGCTGCAATAAGTACACTTGCTGTTAGTATTTTTTATCTGATTCCTCAAATGGTTGGGGCTGGGGTGCTTATTCAACCGCTCTTGGGCTTTCCTCATTATGCTGGGGTTCTTATCGTTGGTACCGTAGTAACTCTCATTGTGACAACGGCTGGAATGGTTAGCACAACTTATGTTCAATTTCTTAAGGGCTCACTTCTTGTGCTTTTTAGTTTTATTCTTGTGGTACTAATTTTAAATCGCGGCCTAACAGTTGATCAGCAGACTGTTGATCCAAAGCACCATCAACTTCAAGTTCGTGGACCATTTGAACTTCAAACCCAATCCGACAGCAAAGCTATGGGGTTTACTAATGGGGTTATTTTGAAGGATGAAAGTATATGGAAAGATAAACCGTTTCTTAGAATCAATGATTCGGAATCGAAACAAACCACAATTTGGAAAATTCAAAAATCAAAAAATGAACCAAATTACTTCCATCTTTACGAAACACAGACTGTCCTTGAAGGAACGAAAGTTGGTGAAAAACCGATTGTTAATGGATTGCCCAAAGGTAAAGGGCCAAATGATGGTGATATTTGGCCTGTTGGCACTGTTGCAAAACTTCCAAGTGATAAAAAAGAGACTGGGCCCCTTGGACCTCTTGAATTCATCCGAACGGTTCAGCAAAGTGAAATCATTCTTTGGGGAAATGAAAAATTCAAGCAAGAGGATGGTTCCACTCTAACGGTTTATTTTCCCAAACCAACCCAAGGCAGCGAAATTTTAAGCCCAGGAAATCATCCTTCTCTAAAAGGCATTCGAAGCGACAAATTTACTGATAAGCTTAACTTCATTTCACTTATGCTTGCTTTATTTTGCGGAACCGCTTCTTTACCACATATTTTAATTCGTTATTACACTGTAAAAAGTCAAGCTTGTGCCAGAAATAGCACCGTGGTAGGAATTACAACTATTGGATTTTTCTATGTTTTAACTTTGTTTCTTGGATTAGGGGCTATGACTAGTGGTGCCCTTGATGTGAGTGACAGTAATATGGCGGCACCTCTGCTAGCCCGTAGTTTTGGCGAAATTATGTTTGCAATGATCTCTGCAATTGCTTTTACCACGGTACTTGGAACCGTAAGCGGATTGATTGTTGCGGCAAGTGGTGCGGTTGTTCACGATTTACTTTCTGGTTACCTTAATATTCCAATGAAAGATGAAACAAAAGTCAAAGCTGGGAAAATATCATCCATTTTTGTTGGTATTATCGCAATCGTCCTTGGTATTTTGTTCCAAAAAATGAATGTAAATTATCTCGTAGGATGGGCGTTTAGTGTAGCTGCAAGCGCTAATCTCCCTTCGCTAGTTATGCTACTTTTTTGGAAAAAAACTACAAAAGAAGGCATTATAACTGCTGTTTTAGTTGGGATGGTTTCCTCTCTTGCTTGGATACTTTGCAGCGCTGATACCTTTAAAGATATTTACGGCTTATCTCCCGAAAGTGCATTAGTTCCATTCAGCCAACCAGGAATTGTTACAATCCCGTTAGGATTCATTACTTTGATTTTAATTTCTTTAATGACGGGTTCAAAAAAAACAACTTCTGCTTAAAGTCTAAATGTAATTAAACGGAAACAATGAAATCGTAGATTACATGTGCGCCCACTGCAATTCCGAATCCTCGAAACATATAAACCAAACAAAAATACAATCCAGCCAAGGATCGGAATATAAAAATATCGAATATAAAGGGTTCACCGTACACACCTAGATGATGAGAAAAAGCAAATCCCAAAGAGGATAGAACAAAGGCGAGAGGTAATGCGGGGAAATATTTTCCAGGAAAAAGCAATAACACCAAGTGAATTCCTAACAATCTAAACAAAGCTTCTTCATAAATTCCTGCGCCTAGGTAGGTTACCCATGCAGATGAAATACCCCCAGATGAATCTACGCCTGAAGCAAGAAAACCTTTACTCCATAATCCAGCAATGAGCCATAAGACCATACCAAAAATTCCACTTTCTAAAACCATACCTGTAACAGTTTCGACATTTTCATCTGGCCTGCTCCACCACCTTATAAAACTCTGAAACGCATAAAAGAAAAGAAGGCACACGGGTGGCAACCAAATAAGATGTTGCCCATACTGAATTAAATTCTGCCTGACCCAACCATCAGCCCCATTCCTTACCGATTCAGCTTGATGATGATTGCAATACCAAACTGCAACTTCATAAAGAAATACGATAGGAAGCAAGAATAGAAAATTAGGCCAAGGATGGCGAGTTGCTTCTACATAAGTAATATAACGCCTAGGAAACATTTACCACCTTCGTTTAATTAGTTCCACTCCGGAAATTCAGATGCAATCAACTCATCTTTTTCTAATTGGGAAAGGCACCTAAGTACCGCAGGGGATACTTTTCCAGCAAGGTCGACGATTTTTGGTTTAGGAAGATAGCCACCATCCGGTTCTCTCAAAACAGCAACAATTTCACTGTTTGAATCTGCATCTAACGGTCGTGGCGGCGGATTTGCAAGCACTATGCCTAGCGAACCATCCGACAATTCTACGGCTGTACCTGAGGGATAAAAAGATATTGCAAGCAAATACCTTGCATAAGTTTTGTCTAGTTTTCCATCTTCACTATCTATAAGTACTGAAGTAAGTGCGCCTTTAGTATTCATAGCTTTATCGAGAGGAGAGGACATACACCTGGCGATATACCTTTCGCAAACTGCAAGAAATCGAATCGTAAGAGATATCTCGTGGGCATAAAAACCTGATGGGAACCCTGAACCATCGTTATTTTCGTGATGACAAAGGGCAGCTTCAGCTAGTAGAGGAAATTCAGGAAATGCATTACGAAGTAGTTCCGAACCAAGAAAACAATGGGATTCGTGTTCTCGGGAAATTTTTCCATATAGCTTTTCAGATTCTAAAGCCCCAGAGGAACTTAATTTCATGATCCCAACATCGAGGAATAATGCAGCGCTAATTATTTCAGTGCTTATATTTCGTAATTCTAAATCTTGGGCTATAACTCGAGCAACCACACGGGCTAGGTTCAATCCTTTACAAGCAACATAACGAGAAACATATTCTGCATCTTCCCGAAGAAAACGAATGTGTTCTCCAGACCTCGCCTCCGTAAGAATATCATCCACTAAAAATTGAACTTCAGAAAAAGCTACATGCTTTGCGTGAGTAATTCTCTCAAGAATTCCAACAAGCTGATTTATTTTATGAAGCTCTTTATCTTTATTAGAGCATGCTTGCCTAAGAATTCTTAGCCGCTGTGAAATAACCTGAAAGATAGCTTCTACCCCAGCACAGAGTTGCAACTGACTTGAAGCCGATTCTGGGAAATTTGGGATCATACGAAGTGCGGTATCGGCCATCGCTGCCGTTTCTCGATAAAGCTTTATTAATGCGCCAGATTCTTGGACCCCTCTTTTAGGAGAAGAATCTTCATCCGTTTGGTATAAGGTAAAAGCATTGGCAAGGCATCTAAGATCTGTAATTAATTCTTTACCATAAAGGAGAAGTTCTCGGGCTTTAGAAGTGAGTTGAACTGGAAGTCTCAATAATTGCGGGCTTTTAGATTCTGCAATTATTAACGAGTCAGAAACATCAAGTTCCTCTAGTTGAGATCTTAATTTATCTTTTTTTAGAAATACAGAAAGGTTGTCTTCGTCAGAAAATGGTGCTGAAACAGAATCCTGCACTGCTTTTTCAAGCTTTTCCCTCAAAGCGGATATTTTCTCTAACAACAATTGTGGTTCAGTCAAATTCATTACTTTATCCCAAAAGTTACCCAGCTTTGTCAAAATACCCAGCCTGTTACGATTTTACCAAATCCAACGAATCTTACTTGTATTATCGGGTTTACGAACTTGCGTTCTTTAACGAGAAAATAAGAAGTTAATAGAGACTAGGCAACTGCTTTAGTTAAACCATACAATGTCACTATTGTGAAAATGATGTGCAAGCAGGGGATTGTTTTATGGAAATTAATAAATCTAAACCCCTTTTAAATCGCAAAGCGGGGGAGGGAATGCGTGTTTTAATAATAGATGATGAAAAACATCACGCAGAAGTTGTTGCAGAAAGTCTGGAGCGAGTTGGATTTGAGTGCATCCTTGCCTTAAGTGGTAAAGAAGGTGCCAAGAAAATTGAAAGCGAAAGTTTTGATGTCGTACTTACTGACTTACGGATGGCGGATATTGATGGGCTTGCGATTGTTCGAAAAGCTAAAGAAGAGCTTCCAGAAACAGAAGTTATCGTAATTACTGGTCACGCAGATATTAAAACAGCGGTTGAAGCAATTAAGCAAGGTGCATCTAATTACCTAACCAAGCCACTTGATTTGGCAGAGCTAAGAGTTATAGTTGAAAAATCGACTGAAAAACTTAGGCTCGCACGCGCCAACCGAGAGTTAAAACGACAGCTTGATGAGAAGTTTGGATTCGAGGGAGTACTTGGAAACAGTGGCAAAATGCACGAGGTGGTTGTAAAATTACAGAGCATAGCTCCAACTAATGCTACCGTTTTAGTTCAAGGTGAAACAGGGACCGGCAAGGAATTGGTTGCGAAAGCCATTCACAACAACAGTCCCAGAAAAAATAAACCTTTTGTGGCAATGAATTGTACTGCACTAAATGAAAATCTACTTGATGATGAACTTTTCGGCCACGAACCGGGGGCTTTTACTGGTGCCGAACGGATGCGTAAAGGAAGATTTGAATATGCGCATGGGGGTACGCTCTTCCTAGACGAAGTGGGCGATATGCCTATGGCATTACAGGCCAAATTACTTCGCGTTCTTGAAAACAATGAAGTTTTCAGGATTGGCAGCAACGAGCCTTTAAAAATTAATGTGCGAGTTGTTTCTGCAACCCATCAAGACTTAGAAACTGCGGTTGCAAACGGAACCTTCAGGCAAGATTTATTCTTCAGATTGAACCGACTGAAAATACGCCTACCCACCCTTCGAGAAAAAAGAGAAGATATTCCTATTCTTGCTGCACACTTTTTGAAAGAATTTAATCAGCTTCACGGCAAAAATGCAATCAACATTGCTGAACCAGTCCGACGGGCTATGACCCTTTACGATTGGCCCGGAAATGTTCGTGAATTGCGAAATTTTATCGAGAGTATGGTCGTGCTTGATGTCGATTCCACCCTTAATATTGACGATGTTCAAGAAGGAAATATCCTTAATCGAATTCAACCTGGTACGGGCCAATCTCTGCAGGCTTCTCACTTAATTGGCAGGCCACTAGCTGAAGTGGAACGCTTCTATATCGAACAATCTCTTGCACTTACCAATGGGAACCGTGAGGAAGCTGCACGAATGCTGGGGATAGGCGAGCGAACCTTATATCGAGTTATCCAAGATTGGAAGTTACAGGATAAAATTAAAAAGGCTCTTTCAGAGAATTCCAACGATATGGAAAAAGCTGCCAAATCTCTTGGAATGAAAGCTGATTCCCTACAAAAAAAACTCAAGAAACTTGCTGTTTCATCTGCTACAGATGCCTCATTTAATCTTGAAAATTCTAAAGATTCTGAAAACGAAGTTTAATCCAATACGGTTATCTAACACGGAAGTTATTATGGCAATAATCCAACTACTACCACCCGAAGTTATTAGTCAAATTGCTGCGGGCGAAATTATCGAACGCCCTGCAAGCATAATCAAAGAGCTTGTCGAAAATTCTCTAGATGCAAATTCTAAAAGAATTGACATCGAAATCGAGCAAGGCGGCCATGATTTAATCCGAATTGTAGACGATGGATGCGGTATTTATCCCGAACAACTCGAACTTGCTCTTACCAGTCACGCCACCAGCAAACTAAAATCAGCGGATGATCTTTTTAGAATTTCAACACTTGGCTTTAGGGGCGAAGCTCTTGGATCGATTTCAAGTGTTTCCAAACTTCTATTACAATCTTGCCCACCCGACTTAGAGCAAGGGGCTGAGATTTCTTGCGAAGGCGGTAAACTACAGCCACTTAAGCCTTGGAACGGCACCCCGGGTACTAGAATTGAAGTTCGACATCTTTTTTACAACACCCCGGTTAGGCGTAAATTCCTCAAAGCTCCACCCGCGGAAACTGCTCAAATAACTGAAACTATTACCAAGATGATTCTTTCTTCTTTCAGAAATAATCTTGATAGGTGCGATGTCCACTGGACCTACAAAAACAACGGGAAACAAGTCTTCCAAACACCGCAGGGTGCCAGTTTGCAAGAAATGATCGATATTCTTTTTGGCAACGAACTTGCTAAGGATTTGCTTTACATTGAAACGAATCATCAGGACTTTAGAATCCGGGGATATATTGGTTCACCCAATCTCGACAAAAGTAGTGCACGCTCCCAGTATATGTTCATCAATGGGAGGTGGTTTAAAGACAGAACAATCTCGCACGCAATACAAGAAGGATATCGAGGGCATTTGATGACTGGACGATATCCAGTTGCGTTTCTTTTTTTCGAATCAGATCTAGAAAAAGTTGATGTAAATATACATCCAACTAAATCTGAGGTAAGATTTAGAGACTCAGGTGCGGTTCATCATCTCGTTTTTAATGCGGTAAGAAATATCTTACTTGAACAAAACAAAAGCTCAATTTTTCAAATTCAAAATGACATTCCAACTCTAAAAAAACCTGCGATAGAACTTGGACTTCCAGAATTTTCAATCACCCTGGCAACTAAAAACAAACCCCAAGAAAACTGGGCACTTGAGTCTGGGCCATCTCCACCTCCTAATCTTCCTTTCTTGGCAACGAATTCTATAGGTAAAGCCAAAGATACCAAAGAAGAAGATACTAATCCTTCCTCAAGCACCCCTATTAACTATAGTTATACTGAAAAAAATATACCGCCTACGACACAGGCCTCTCCTCTTTTTGTCGAAGAAAATATTAAAGTTATGCAGGTTTATAATTCCTACATTGTAATGGAAACGGAAGAAGGTGTTTTGGTTATAGACCAGCATGCGCTGCACGAGCGGATTCTTTACGAACAACTTAAAACCAAACTGACCAATGGACTTGTGCCCGCTCAAAGACTTTTGATTCCAGAAACGATAGAACTTGCAGCTTTTCAATCAGAAATGGTTTTATCGAGAAGAGAAGAACTTTTACACCTAGGTTTTGAATTAAGAGGATTTGGTGGGAATACGATTCTCGTTGAGAGTTTTCCCGCACTTTTAGGTAAAAAATCTCCCAAGGTTCTTTTTAATGCGGTTATTGAACAACTTTTTTCAAAAGACGAAATCCCAAGTAAAGATGCGTTTTTTCATCACATCATCAGCCTTACTGCCTGCCATTCTGCAGTTCGATCGGGCGATCGATTAAATCAAACGGAAATGGATCTACTTGCCAAAATGCGCCATTTATCCAAACTGCATTATCACTGCCCGCATGGCAGACCTACTTCGTTACTCATTAGCAAAACTGATCTTGAAAACCAATTTGGTAGGACCTAGGCAACAAAAACAGGCAATATAGGCAAAACGGGCACTTGTTTGCCCCAAAATTTCGTCTTAAACATCACCGTGCAAATTGGCCTATACTTCCTTACTGATTTTTTTTAAACCATTGATATGAAAGAAGATGAAAATACTTTCATTTCTGAAAATCCTACCGTTGCTTGCAAAGCGACCTTAGCTTTTTCGTCTACAAACAAGCCAACACTCAACTTACCCGTTCAAAACATTTTCTTAGTTGGAACCGTAGCAGGTTGCAACCTCCGCCTAGCGGGAACCGACCTACCTTCTTTAATTTTTCAAATTTCCAATTTTAAAACTCATGATCTAACAGTTCGCTCTTTATCCCCAATTTCTGGTTTAACTTTAAATGGGTCCACTTTTCGAGAAGCAATCCTAAGAACTGGAGATAGGTTAAATATCGGGAAATATGAATTTGTTTTAAACTTTGAACAATTGCAAGAAACCGAAAAAGCCAATACTTATTTATTGCACAATGAAAACCTTATTTCTTCATCTGTAACGAAAAAGAAAAAAACAGTCCTACCTAAAGGACTCCGTAAAAAACATTTGTCTTGGTTAGTAAGAAAGTTAAAGAAGCGCCATCTAACATTTAAAACTAAATTCATTGACCTCCAAGTTAAAGAACAAATCTTAAGTAATCGTGAACAAGAATTACTTTCAAAAGAATTAAATCTTCAATCTGAAAAAGTTTTAATCGAACAACAAGTTGAACTACTTTGTAACAAAAACAAACGGGACTCTGAAGAATTGGATCTTCTGAAAAATGAACTTACAGAACAGAGAGCTTCTTTAGAAAAAGAAAGGGTTTCCATTTCGAACTATGAATCTTCAAGAGATTCAGACTTAGCAACTTTGGCAAGAATGCAAGATATGTTAGATAGAAAGTTTCAAAATTTAAAAGAACGGGCTAAGGAAGTTGACCGCAAAGGTGAAGAATTAGAAAAGACAAGCAGAGAATTAGAGGAACAAGCCACACAAATAGATGCAATTCACCACAAACTTCAAGCAGACCGCCTGATATATGAAGAGCAAAATCAAACAAGAAAACTTGGACAAGAAGAAACATTTAAAAAAATCGCTGAAGTTGACCAACAGATGGTAGAAGTTTTTCATTTAAAAATTTACCTCGAGAAAATCAAACTTCGTTGCATTGAAAAAGAAATTAATTTAGAAAAGCACCTTAGTCAGATTCAAAATATGGAAGATTCAATCCTAGCAAAAAACAATGAATTACTTAAAAAAGAAACTGATTTGGCAATTACCCTTATTAATCTAAATCAGAAAAAAGAAGAACTTGAACATCAAAAAATATATGCAGATGTTTTCTTAGCCCAAATCGAACAAAAAGAAGTTTCACTTCTAGTACGAGAATCGTCTTATAATCAAATTGAAATCGAACTTCGTGATAAGCTACAAGCAATTGAAACTGAAAAAATCAGTATAGAAAACTTCAAGAATACTCAAGAATACAAAGAAAAACAATCAGGGCCGTTAGAAAAGAATCTTGCTCAAATGCAGGAAATTTTGCGCAAAAGGCTTGAAGAAATTACTGTTAAAGAAGCATTATTAAATGAAAAAGAATCTCTAGTTTCTAATCAGATCATTTCATTGCAAGCTAGAAACGAAGAAATGGAAACTGATCATGCCGAACTTATAAAGCATCTTACCTCGGCTCGCAATGAGTTTGATCAAAACAATCAAGTTTTGCAAAATAATACAGCAGAACTTGAAGCTCAAAAATCCAGAATTGAAACAGAACATCGGGGACATGAGGCCATTAAAAACGAGATATTCCAGGCACTTCAAAGGTTAGAAGAAGAAAAAGATGCACTAGAAGAAACCCAAAACCTTTTTCTAAAAAACAATAATATTAAGTTTATCGAAAACAAAGATTTACAAATGGAAATCACCAAACTAAGCGATAACATTCCCGAACTTATCGCATCAGCAGAAAATGCATTATCAAGATTACTGGGTGCACGAGACTTACTCCAAGAACATTTGCATGAATTTCACGATTACACAAAAACTGCAAGAGAAGAATTAGAATCTCTTCTTAGAGAATCTCGCAACCAAGAAGACCATTCTCAAAATATTGAAAGTAAAATCACCAATGCTCGCGAAGAACACCGGCTATCTGTTGCATCATTTAGGCAACAATTAATTGATTGGCAACATAAACTTGCAGATATCAAACTTTCCCTTCATAACGAAGAATCTGAACTGCAACGCAAGCAAGCTAAGTTCCACTCCCAATCACAGATTTTACAACATCAATCAGATAAGTTATTACGAAAAGAATCAGACCTGCGCGAAAAAGAAGGGGAAGTTTTTGCACAATCTATAGAAGTTCATCGCCATCTCGATGAAATGAAAGAATGGTATCGTACCAAAATAAAAGACCTATCGGGGAATGCTTCTAGTCAATTGCTTTCAGGTTATTTTGATCACTCTTCAGACAAAAAGTCTGCAGATTTTATAGTTACAAAAACTGACTCCGTTGACCCAACGGACAAAAAATTAGGGGAACAACTTGTTTCTTTACACCTTGTTGAAGCAGAGACACTTTCTTCTTTAATGGCGGAAGCAAAAAAAACTCGAAAGTCTTTAAGGCAATCATTATTAAATGGGGGATATCTTACTTTTTACCAATTGGCCCTTATCGAAGCTGGAAATATCAATGGCTTAATGATTGACCGCTTTAGGGTAATTGATAAACATCCATCCACAAGCAAAGAGAATATTTATCATGTATTTGATCCTGTCAGAAAAACTGAATGTCTTCTTAGGCATCTTTCCGAAAACGAGATGAATGACCCGTGTCATCCAGATGAGTTCCGACAGCAATTTATCTCAGCCTCAAACATTAACCACGAAAATGTTTCATCGACCTTTGAGGTTTTGGAAATTCAGGGGAGGCCCGCTGTTTTGATTGAATTTTCTTATGGCATTAGCCAATCTGATTGGGCGCCTATTTTTATTAATCACGATGCCTGGTTACATCTAATCTGGCAATCCCTTTCGGGTCTAGCTTCCATCCACGGTGCTGGCCTGATTTATGGCCTCATTCAACCTTCTTCTATTATTCTCACCAAATCAGGATTAATAAAACTAATTGGTGCTGGATGCCCTTTATGGATAACTTCTAATGAACCCCAAGCATCTTATTCTGTTAAAAAAGATTTAGCTAATCTAGCTACTGAAACTAAGCGCTGGTTTTATAATGAAGCAAATCCTAGTTCACTAAAAATAGCAACAGATTTTGCTTTGGAATCCTATATTCAATTTATCACAGAAGTTGCAGCGGGGCAGATCTCAACTGATTTGAATGAATGGCTAGTTAAGACATCTGATTTACTACAAAGCAGAGAAGGCTGGGAATCCAGTTACAACGACTTCGTCAAATCTTGTCTTAGTGCTCATTCTTATGTATCAGCTAGGCTTTCTGCGTAAGTTTCAAATACGAATTACCTGTTTAGATTCTCGCAAGTGAAGACTATTTACTGTATCTATAATTAAATTAGCATTGTTTTCCAACATAGCCCAATCTACTTGATCGTGATCCACAAGAACCAAACATAAGCCTTGTTGTTTCAATAGAGATTTGGTCAAAATCGATTCCTTTAACTTAGACAATTCAGGAATTTGATCAACTACCAGAGGGTCGTGCCATCTTGCATTAAAACCAAGTTCTGAAAGTTTATGCAATATTTCCAGAGAGGGTGATTCTCTGATATCCGCCATATTTTTTTTATAACCGATCCCGATCAATAAGATATTGAAATTTAGAATTGAATTGTGGTGTTTTTGAACAAGGTCTATTATTTTTTCAACGATTTTAAGGGGCCTTTTTTTATTTAAATCACAGGCAAGATTTATTAGATCTGAATTGATACCGGTACTTTTGAGTTTAGTGATTAAATAATAAGGGTCTACAGGGATACAGTGCCCTCCAACCCCGGGACCCGGGAAAAATGCTTGAAAGCCAAAAGGCTTTGTTGATGCAAGATTAACGACTTCCCAGACATTCAGGTTTAGCCCTTTACAAATTTCGCTCCATTCATTTGCCAAGGCAATATTTACTGCCCGATAAACATTCTCCATCAACTTTGAAGCTTCAGCAGTTTCAATTGAGGAAGCTTCATAGATTTCATCGAAGAGAAGTTTAAAAAAAATGCGAGAGATTTTTAAAGAGTTTTGATCAGAAGCCCCGAAGACTCGTGGTAAATTTTGGGTATTGTATTTTTTATTGCCTGGATCTTCTCTTTCTGGACTGCAAGCAAGGAAAAAGTCTTCCCCTAAAACAAGTTCGCAATCGTTTTGGAGTTTCTCACTTAATAGTCGAGAAGTTCCTGGAAAAGATGTGCTTGAAACCACAACAAGAAAAGGTTTTTTTGTATGGTTTGCAATTGAAGCTACCGCATCAAATATTAGGTCTAAAGTTGGAGCACCATTTGACAATGGGGTAGGTACGCAAATCCAATAAACATCGCAAGGTTGGGTATCGACTAGGTTTCCTTTTGGAAGGAACCTACCTGTTTTCAACAGGCTAGCAAGGCGAGAACTAGAGAATGTTTCAAGATAACTTTCACCACGAATAAGGGAAGCGATTTTGAAACTATTTTTATCAAAACCTAGAACATTAAACCCTGCATTTGCAATACACTCAACCAAAGGAAGTCCCGTGTACCCAAGTCCAATGACCATCACTCGAGATTTTTTTTTTGTGAGTCGATCAATGAACTGATTCTGTTCTTTTGGATTCATAATAAAGGCTGCAGAAGAATACTTTTTGTTTCAATGTTGGGAAATTTTTGCTGAAGATTTTTTTCACAAAATTGAACACGCGTAATGCTACGGGCTTTGCCATCAATTTTGTTAATCTCTAAGATTACACCAGAAATTCGGACATCGTCAGAAGCTACCGAGAATTGATTGGGAACAAAAGTTGTGGTGGTGGCAGTAACCGCATTGATGTCTCGCCCTAAAATGCTGTCATAAGGCCCAGTCATACCAAGATCACAAATAAAAGCAGTTCCATCACCTAAAATTTGTTCATCTGCTGTAGGCACATGTGTATGTGTACCAAGTACAGCGGAAACTTTGTTTTTTAAAAAGTGTCCCATTAAATATTTGTCGGCAGTTGCTTCTGCGTGAATGTCTACAACTACTACTGTTGCTACCTGTTTAACTTCGGGTAAAAGTTTTTCGATGGCATTAAATGGGCAATCAACGGGGCGCATAAATGTACGGCCTAGTAAGGAAATAACTGCGACTTTTACGCCGCTAGTCGTAGTTGCAATAGCAAAGGTATTACCGGGGGAAGCAGGGGGATAATTAGCAGGTTTGCAAATGCAATTTTCTGATATAAGTACACTTATAATTTCTTGTCGTTTGTAAATATGATCGCCAAGAGTAAAAAGATCAACGCCTGCTAATTTTAGTTTTTTAAATATGGCAGGAGTAATACCAGAACCTCCAGCAGCATTTTCTGCATTGGCAATTACAAGATCAATATTGTTGTTTTTTTTAATTGAAAAAAGATATTTTTGCAAAATAGAAACGCCGGGGGAACCCACAATATCCCCCAGCATCATAACTCTTACATCTTGAGAGATGTTATTTTGCAATTTCCACCACTCTTAATTCTCGAATCACTGTAACTTTAATTTCACCGGGGTAATTCATCTGTTCTTCAATAGCCCGAGCGATATCGTAGCAAGTTTTAATGGCTTGCTCGTCGCTTGTTTTGGAAGCGTTAGCAATTACACGAAGTTCCCGACCTGCTTGTATTGCAAATGCCTGCTCAACATCGGGAAAACCACACGCAATTGCTTCTAGTTCCTCAAGGCGCTTGACATATTTCTCTAGGGTTTCTCTTCTTGCTCCTGGCCTTGCTGCACTAATTGCGTCAGCAGTGGCAACCAAAACCGTGTAAATATGATCCACAGTGATATCATCGTGGTGGCCTGCAATTGCATGTAAAACATCAGGATTAGTTTCACCATACCTACGAGAAAGTTCGGCACCAATTTTTGGATGGCCTCCTTCCATTTCGTGGTCAGCTGCTTTACCAATATCGTGTAACAAACCGCACTTTCTAGCTAGCCTTCCATCCAATCCCAATTCATCTGCTAGCATTCCTGCAAGAAAAGCTACTTCGACGCTGTGTCTTAAAACATTTTGGCTATAGCTAGTACGAAACTTTAGGCGGCCTAATAACTGAATTAATTTTTCATTTAAGGGCCCAATATTTACTTCGTGGAGAGCTTCACGGCCAACTTCCAATATATGCTTTTCCATTTCTTCTTGTGATTCCTTCACCACTTCCTCAATTTTGGTAGGGTGAATCCTTCCATCTTGAATTAATTTCAATAAGGAAAGTCTAGCTATTTCACGCCTGACACTATCAAACGCGCTTACAACTACAACTCCTGGGGTATCATCAACGATTAAATCCACTCCTGTAACATTTTGGAAGGTTCTAATGTTTCTTCCTTCTCTACCAATAATTCTGCCTTTAATATCGTCATTTGGAATATCAACAGTGCTTACAGTGGTTTCAACCGAATGTTGAGAGGCATATCGTTGGACAGCCATCGCAAGAACTTTTCTAGCAGATTCTTTAGCAGTATCTTTAAGTAGTTCGTCGTGTTTTTTAAGTTTATCTGCAAATTGTTTGCTGAGGGAGCGTTCGAGATTTTCGAGGAGCATTTTTTCTGCTTGATCACGGGAAATCCCAGTCATATCGAGCAGTCTTTTTTCTTGTTTTTCAACAACTTCTCCAAGTTTTTTATTTTTTAAATCAGCATCATTTTTTCGATCTTGCAACTGATTTTGTAAAACTTCTGTTAACCTTTCTCGTTTATGCATATCTCGCAATTTTTCTTCTATTCCATCTTCACGCTTTTCTAATCTTTTTTCTTGTTCTCTTAATTCTAGCCGAATCTTTTCGAACCCCTTATTAAGATCTTCTTTTCTTTGAATATTTTCTTCTTTTGCCTTAATTTCAGCATCTTTTATAATAATATCTGCATCATATTTGGCTTTTGCTAACAATGAGTCTTTATTGGCAAGGGTACTACTGCCTCGCAAACGATCAATTAAGGTTGCAAGCAAATAGCCAATTACAATCGAAGCGACGCCAACAAAAAGCATATAAAATAACTGTTCGGAATTCATTTTTCACCTTGTTATTAAATTAAAAGTGAGTGTAACCGCAATAAATTTAACGGTTAATCCAAAATAGAAATGAACTTTTGAAGACAATACTTAATTAATAAAGGTAAGAATTACTGCGAGACTTAATCAGCCAAAAACTTTGTATTAAGCAAGTTTATAGTAATAAAAAAGGAAAAAATCTATTTTAATTAGAAGCATAAAATATTCCCTTACAAATTACCGTAAACAGCCAAAAACGCTTAAAGCTTCACCTCTTCTTATAAATCTTTAACCTTTATTTTGGCTTTTTTGGGCCAAAATTTTAACTTCGCTTCAAAATTCCAGATACTTCTATCCCAAAAACTCACAATTCTTAAGTCTTTACACCACAATGAATTATTATGCAAAATGTATGGCTATTTATCCAACATTATTATAAAAAGATAATGATAAGGTATACTGGTGAACTAAAGTAATCAAAGAAATCAAACAATATTTGATTGCTTATTGACATTTTATTAGCTTAAAATAAAATGATTTTTTATAGTTTGGAGATTTGTATGAAATGTTATATGGCTAAGCCGTCTCAAGAACCTGAAAAAAGGTGGCTTGTTATTGATGGAACTGATCAAGTTGTTGGTAGACTAGCCGTGCAAATTGCTAATCTTTTGCGGGGTAAGCACAGACCTGAATTTACCCATCATCACGATACTGGTGAATTTGTAGTCGTGTTAAACGCTTCAAAATTGCGGTTTACTGGTAACAAAGTTAATACCAAAGTTTATCGGTGGTATACCCATTATCCCGGTGGTCTTAAATCCGCTTCCGCAAGAGATTGGCTTGCTGACCATCCAGACCGTATCATTCGAGAAGCTGTTAAAAGAATGATGCCGAAAAATCCATTGGGTAGAAAGCAATTGCTTAAGCTTAAGATTTATGCGGGTACCGAACACCCACATCAAGCCCAACAACCTGTTGAATTTAAAGTATAATTTTTACTGGAGATGATATTGTGGCCGAAACTAAGTCTAAGAAAATAACCTATTGGGGCACTGGTAGAAGAAAAACTGCTGTTGCAAGAGTAAGAATTTTTGAAGGTACAGGTAAAATTTCCATTAATGGAAAAGAACTTAATGAGTATCTTACCGAAGAAAAAGATAGGCAATTTGTTCTTGGTCCAATTATACTTGCTGATATGGTCAAAAGAATTGACGCGATCATCACTACCAAGGGTGGTGGGATTTCAGGCCAAGCTGGCGCCATCTGTCAAGGGGTTGCTCGAGCTCTTAAAACTATGTTTGGCATAGTACCAGTTGAAGAACCTGCCACTACTGATGAAACTGGTGCACCTGTTACTTTGGCAAAAAAACTTCGTGATTCAGGATTCCTTACTCGTGACGGAAGAATGAAGGAACGAAAGAAATATGGCCGAAAAGGTGCTCGTAAGAGTTTTCAATTCTCCAAGCGTTAAACTTTATTTCAATCAAAAAAAAGAATGGATTTCAAAGATCCATTCTTTTTCCATTTTTGTACCCTTTGCAAAACTTCGCCTAATCTTTGAAGCCTTAAAATTTCCTTATCTTCTTCAACACTTTCTTGAGACCACAAAATCCAGCGTTTTAATGCCACTATTGCTCCTAAAACATCAAGTTTCCTACAAATAACATAATTGATTTCATGAAAATTTCGGTATACATCCAATCCTTCTTTCCACATTTTATAGTCATCTAAAGCAAAGCTTGAAATTAATCGTGACACATCAACTTCTTTACAATCGAACCTGGCAGAATAGAAATCTATAAACCCACCAAAGTGATCATTCTGAAATAAAACATTTTCACGCCTAGCATCTCCCCAACAATACTGGATAAAACATTGAGGCAAAGAATCGGGTAAAATCTTAGGAACCTCTTCTAAACACCAGGCTAGAAGTTCAAAAGCTTTTTCTAAAATATGTGTATTTTTTGATTTTTGATTTTTAACAATTAAAGAAGATAATCGACTACAAGTAATCTCATTAAGCCGAATTTTCCACGAAGGAACGTCGCCAAAATTGACATTTGAACAATCTATTGCAGAATGAAATTTACTTAAATTTTCAACTGATTGAATAAGATTTTCTGTTGAAACAATTGGTACAGATCCTTCAATCCAAGTTGTAAGTTCCCAATAATAACCCCCATAAAAAACCACCGAATCATTTTCGTTGGATTGAACAACTTTTGGAAGAAAATGAAATCCGTTTTTAAAGGTATGAAACATTAAGCGATGAGATAAGCGTAAATTTTCTAAAGAATTACAATCATAAGCTTTTAATACATAAACAAGTTCAACAGATACAAATACTTTCCAAGCAGTAGAGTTACTTAATCCAAAAGTTTTAATTTTATTAAAGGTACGAGGGGCTAAAACACTAAATTTATCAAGAATGAAATTAATCATCCCTTCTGAAATCATTACTTTTTCCAAACTAAAACGTCAGAAGGTTGAGAATCTTCTATTTTTAATTTTGAAGCTTTTATAACGGGATTTCCCAAACCTTTCAACAAATCAAGATTTATTACAAGATTTGGTTTAACACCAAGAATTACCGTCACAATGACACAACCAAATATTGGAATAAAACTTGGTTGAAAAGAAGATTTACCAGCATCAGGCCACATCGCGGGCTTGAAATATATCCCTGATAAAATCCTTAGGTATAACCAAGAACCTACCGCAGCATTTAAAAATGCTATAATCCCTAATATCAAAAACAAGTTATGTGAATCTTTGCTTAACGCATCATCCCAAGCATATGGAACACTTGCACAACCAAAAACGATAAAGAATTTACCAAGGAAACCACCAGTTAAAGGAATACCAATCAAGCTAAATAGGAAAACCGCTAAGCAAGCAGCAAGAATTGGGTTATGACTAGCAACTCCAGCAAGATCGTCCCAATCTTCCACGGGTCTGTCTTTAGTTTCTAAAACGTCCAGGACAGCAAAAACCCCAAAGGTGCCAAAAAAATAAGCAAACAAATAGAAAAATGATGCACCAATCCCATCAATACCAGTTGAAATACCAAGCTTAGGGGCCACAGCAATGCCAGCCAAAATATAACCTGAATGAGCAATACTGGAATAAGCAAGAATTCTTCGAAGATTACGCTGCAACAAACCGAGAATAGTTCCAATAGTCATAGTAACAGCAGCTAAAATCCAAAAAAGAACATAAATATTATCAAGTGTTTTAGAGGAACCAGAAAAACTACCTTGGGCTAAAGCGAAACCGAATATTCGAATAATAGATGCAAAACCTGCGACTTTTGAAACTGTAGCTAGGAGCGCACACATTCTATAACTAGTGCCTTGGTAAACATCTGGGGCATAAAAATGGAAGGGGACCATACTAATTTTAAAACCTAATCCACCTAAGATTGCAAGCATTGGGATTAGAAACAAAAGAGCAGACTGGTTGTCAGATTCTGATGCAGATTTAAACCGAAACCCATTTATTAAAGCATCGGAAATTGCAGAAATGTTAGTAGTTCCTGAAATTCCATAGAGGTAGCTAAATCCGAACAAAAGTAAACCAGAAGAAAAAATACTAAGGAAAAAGTATTTTAAAGCTGATTCGGCAGCAAGTTTTTTATTTCCATAAAGATAAAGCAAAACATACGAAGGAATACTAATAAGTTCTAACCCTAGAAACAAAATAACAAGGTCATTAGCTAAACCAACAATGGAACAACCAGCTACAAGGAAGATTAAAAAGGCAAAAGTTTCATGATTATTTTGATTGTCCGAGTTGGAATTATTCCAAAACAAGAGAGCAAAAAAGATACCCATTCCCAAGGCAAAATGGCGCACAAAATTAGAATACATATCATCAAGAACATTAATTGAAAACAACTGAGTATGATCAAGCAAATCTGGTTTTTTTAAAATTAACAGTAAATATGCAAGAAAAAATCCAACGGTGGTGATTAAAGACCAAGGGTAGTTTTTTTTCAAAAATGGTCCCAAAAAAACCATTATGCTTGCTAACGAGAATAAAAATATCTCGGGCAGCAAGTACTGAACATAGTCGATAAACAAAAACTGTCCTGTCATTGATCCACCAATTCCAATCTAAAAAAAAATGAAACTATTTTCCCAAATTAACAATTGGAACCTGATTATTAGCTTGATTATTTAATTTTGAAATCAAATGAATTTCTGGACGAATCAAATCGATCATAGGTTGGGGGTAAACCCCAAGCAAAAGGCATAAGGAGGCAAGTGGAAAAAGGAAAGATTTTTCAATAAAAGTAAGGTCAGAAACTGGATTATCTTTTTTGAATACTGGTTCAGAGAGTTTGCCAAAAAATATTTTCATAACCATTGAAAGCATATACCAAGCTCCCAGCAACATCCCAAAACTGCAAATAGAAGCTATAATTTTACCAGAGATAGCAGGGTTTTTTGTATCAAACATACCAAATAGGCACATAACCTCTCCTACAAAACCATTAAGCCCTGGTAATCCCACGCTGCACATCACAAAAAACACTGTTATTCCAGAAAGAATTTTGAGCTTACTAGCTAAGCCTTGAAGGTCCTTAAATTTAGTTGTGCCATATCTATTTAAAAGCAATTCACAAACGAATAAAAGGGCTCCAACATTGAGCCCGTGATTAATCATCTGCAGATAACTTCCTGTTAAACCAGTCTCATTTAAAGCAAAAATACCTAAAAGGCAAAAACCCAAATGGCTAAAACTACTGTAGGCAAGCATTCTTTTAAAATCATCTTGGACAATCGCACAGGCTGCACCATATAAAATAGAAATTAAAGCAAGAGTTGAAAACAAATAGGCTCCAAATTCCCAAGCAGGAACAGGCAACAAAGGAATACAAAGCCTTAGAAAACCATAAACACCTAATTTTGCAAGAATTCCAGCCAGTACAAGCGTTACGCCCGTTGGAGCTTCAAAATAGGCAGTTGGCTGCCAAGTATGTAATGGAAAGGCAGGCAACTTAACAAGAAAGCCAATCGTTAAAAGTACAAAAATCCACTTTTGAGTAACTGACCAAAACTTAACCTTTGCTTGATTCAGTTCGAGATTTGATGTCGAGCTCGCATCGTTATTATTTTGTTCAGCCTTTGATTCCGCTAATTTTTTATTAAGAGCGATCTGAGTATCGTGGGTTGCCTTAACCATTTCTGGAATCGAAAAAGTAAAGTACGATTCTAATTGATCATCGATAGAGTTTTGATTTAAAGCAGAAACTAAACCAATAATTCCTAATAAAGTTGTCAGGCCTCCACCCAAGGTATAAACAAATATTTTTTTAGAAGCATATTGACGATTTGGTCCACCCCACATTGCGATAAGAAATAGTAAGGGTATCAAGGTTAATTCAAAGAATGCATAAAAAAGAATAATGTCAAAAGCTAAAAAAGCCCCAAGAGTAGCGAACTGGAGCAATAACAATAATCCATAGTAATTATGACTTCTTTCCTTGATTGAATTCCAAGAACCCAAAATAGATCCGGTAAATAAGATGCAAGTTAGGGGCAACAAAAATAGATTTAAACCATCGATGCCAATATAAAAACGAATTGCACCTGTATCAGAACGGGCCTCAGAAGGTGGAGAAATTCTTACTAGATCAAAAACAGTCACACTAGACGCTATAGGCACAAAAGTAGTTTTTTCTTCTATAGCAGCAGCATGATTTTCTATTAATGGAAAATAATCCCAAGTTATCTTCAACGAAATTAAAAGGCTCAATAGAACAAAACCTAATGCTAGCTTCCTACTAAACTCAAAACCTACATTCCTAACCAGTAGGGAAACAAATCCACCAACCAGAGGAAGCAATAACAGAAGTAATACTAATTGACTCATTTTACACTACATCGATCTTGCTAGAGCTATCAGGAATACAGTCACCGCCAACACCATTGCTAAGGCATAAAACTGAACCAATCCATTTTGAATAGGTCGGAACAATTGAGCAATCATTTTTGGAAAATGAGCAATTAAATCTACTATGCCATCAAGGATATACTGATCAAAAACTTTAGCTATTACAAAGGTTACATTTAGCGGGGTAACAATAACTTTGTTATAAATTTCATCAAAGAAGAATTTATTTTTACTAAGTTCAATAGCAAAATTAGCTTTTAAAGGAGTTTGTTCAGAAAGAGTTCCGCCCTTACCATAAAAAGCAATAGCGAGAAATAAACCCACAACCCCGGCTCCGGTTGCAAAGCCAACGGTAAGCCAATCGTGGTGGTGTTCAACTTGAACAACATAGCCTGGCATTTTTGATAAAAATCCTTCAATAGAAAAGGGTGTAAGGTTAGAAAGGGCAAAGCCGATTCCTACTGCAAAAATAGAAATAATCATTAGAGGTAAAGTCATAGAAATAGGAGATTCGTGGGCTGCGCCATGCACTTCCTCGGGTAATTTACAATCGCCCCAAAAAGCGAGTAAATAAGCACGAAAGGTGTAAAAGGAAGTTAAGAATGCAACATAGATGCCCACAGCCCACATAAAAATATAATATTCAGGGTAATTCGAAGATTTTGAAGCTTCGTGAACAACACTTAAAATCTCATCCTTACTCCAGAAGCCAGCAAATGGCGGAATACCAGCAAGTGCAAGTGCCCCAAACAAGAACGCAAGGTGCGTAACAGGAAGTACTTTTCTTAGTCCACCAATTCGCCTTAAATCAATTACATGATGCATAGCGTGCATAACACTTCCCGCACTTAAGAACAGCAGCCCTTTGAAAAATGCGTGAGTAAGTAAATGAAACATCGCTGCACTTATTGCTAACATTGGCAAAGCTGATTCCATTTTAATACCCGAACCCAATGCCATAAACATATATCCCAACTGACTAACCGTGGAGTAAGCAAGAATTCGTTTCAAATCTGTTTGGGTCAAAGCGATTAAAGCTGCAAGTAAACTAGTAAAAGTTCCTATCCCAACTACCACCATTTGTACATCGGGAACGGTTGCAAATAATGGCATAAACCTAGCAAGCAAATAAACTCCAGCAGTCACCATAGTTGCAGCGTGAATAAGGGCGCTAACAGGGGTTGGCCCTTCCATAGCATCAGGCAACCAAACATGGAGAGGGAATTGGGCTGATTTTCCACAAGCTCCGATAAATAGTAGAAAACAAGCCAGTCCAACACTCGAATCGTAATTTTTCAAATTAAGTAAACCGTCGAAATCAAGCCTATATCCAGAGGAAATCCAAAGCAAAGCAAGGCCAATAAATAATGCAATATCACCAAGACGGGTAACTAGAAATGCTTTTCTTGCAGCTAAAGATGCAGATGTTTTTTCAAACCAAAAGCCAATCAACAAATAACTACAAAGCCCAACACCTTCCCAACCTGCGTAAAGAACTAATACATTATCAGCCAAAACTAGCATTAACATTGAACCAATAAAGAGCGAAACACAAGCAAAAAATCTTGAGTAACCAGCTTCAACTTTACTATGATGGTCCCTCATATAACCGGTAGCAAACACCGCAATAAGTGTTCCTAAAAAAGTTACCATCACGGCCATTGCAGATGAAAGAGGGTCTAACCTTAGACTAAACTCCGCTTTTAAAGAACCTACTTTACGAAGATGGTCGCCAACAAGGTTGGGATCACCCGAACGAAACCACTCAAAGTAAGTAATCGAAACAGAAGCAGGGTTAGAAAGTTCTGGGTTAGCAGCAAAGGCCGCTTTTGAAACTTCAAGAAGTGCTACGATAGAAATTGCAAAGGAAGCAACACCTGCAAGAATACAAGGCAAATGAGCCTGAGACCGCAGTACCTTTGGCCCGATTAAAAAAGTTATCAAACCGCCAACTAGTGGCATTAACGGGATCATCCACAAAAAACTCATTACCTCATACATGACTTGCATCCCCTTCTTTTACAGGGCGGCGACCCGCCACAGGAAGAATAGGCATAGGCTGAATCTGATTATCATCAATCGCCATTATTTCCAGATCCTCATTAGGTTCAAGATCTTCTTCACGAAGATCTTGCCATTTGCTTACATCTAAGGAGCGTTTTGCACGGTAAAGAATTACAATCAAAGCCATGGCAATAGCAGCTTCACAAGCAGCAACAGAAAGAATAAAGAGAACAAAAGATTGCCCCTGAAGGTTGCCCCTAAATCTTGAAAAAGCTAGAAAATTAATCGCAACCCCTTGGAGCATAAGTTCTGCACCAAGGAACATAGTGATCATATTCCTTCGCGAAATAAACGCAATCATCCCAAGGGCAAACAAAACAGCACCAAGGACCAAATAGGCTTTCAAATCTAAAACCATCATAAGCTCACCTTCGTTGGCAACTTGCGAACAATAACAATCGCCCCAATGGTTGCAACAAGAAGAAGCAACCCAACCAGTTCAACCGCAAGCAACTGATCTGAAAACAAGAGTTTACCTAAGAATGAAGTATTATCTGCGGGCATAGCAGGCCTACCAGTTTTATCTTTCCGAATTTTTGCTAAAGGCAAACTAGGATCAGCACCAGCATTACTTGCGACTGGCCCCTCGGGCCTTAGTAAAGCTTTATTTTTAAGGTATTCGGTACCGATATCTAGCATTAAATTTAGGGCGCTTTTAATTTCATCAATATTTTCACTTTTATTAAGAAGAACTGTACCGTTTTTTTGGACCTCAACTTCTATACGCTCAACCCAGTAACCACTACCCCCAAAAGCATTTTTAAGCCTTGAAACGACATAACTATCACCGTTTATAACTTTTACCTTAAGTTCAGAAAGATTAGAAATATCTAAGGCCACCTTAGTTTCAGATAAAACCCGCTCAACTTCCCCTCGGTTAACCGTTAGGGAATTAGATGGAAATGCAGCCGTAAGAATACTCACAATTGTTGCCATTAATGCAAAACCAGCGAGTGAAGCAAGAAAAGGTTCACGGCACTCGGTATCAGCAAGATCAGCATGGTGCTGTTTTACAAGCATAAGGAGGAAAAGAAAGGTAACAACTATAGCTCCAGCGTAGACGATAATGTTAGCAGCCATTACAAATGGAGCGGCAAGAAGAAGAAAAATTCCCCCGGTACTAGAAATAGTTAACGCAAACGCCAAAGCACCGCGGGCAGGGTTTTTTGAAACAACTAATAAAGTTGCACCAACAATAGAAAAAAAAGAAAAAATACAAAACAAAACTAGTTCGGGGTTAAACGAATACTCTCTAAAAACCTGAGCACCCGCAATTAACAACGAGATAAAACCAAATCCGTAACATAAAAAATTAGAAGAACCAATACTACCCCGCTTGGGAAGAGCAACATAAATGCTTAGCCAGCCAAGCAAAAGCGAGAGGTTTGTCAAACCAAACAAAAGCGAGAGGTTTGTCAAATATATCCAAGATTCATTATTCATTAAATTACTTTCCAGCCAAAAACAACACGATAATTTTAATCATCAGATTCAATTTTATGACTGCATCGAAGAAGAATCAGTAATTCCACTTTGAGCAGGTTCACTAGCAACTCCTAACCTACCCTTATTAGTACGAATAGGATCAGTTCCCATCGCAACCGTTTGGTCAAAAACGCTAAGGAGTTTTTCCTTATTGAAAATCATTTCTTCACGGCTTAAACCAACAAGGTCATAAAGAGTTGTTAATTCGATAGCATCAACAGGGCATGCCTGTTCACACATGCCACAATAGATGCAACGCAATTCATCAATGACAAAAACTTCAGGATATTTTTCACGATCAGGCCAAGGGGAAGGAGCCGCAACGATATCAATACAATGGGCAGGACAAGCAGTCGAACACATATAGCATGCAACACATTTAACGCGGCCTTCTTCATCCCGATTTAGGCGATGAACACCGCGATAGTTATCTGCTAATTTCGGTCGTTGCTCAGGGAATTGTTGCGTTGTATTTTCCCCAGTACCTAAAAGTGTTTGCCCCATATGGGTTAAAGTTGTAGCCAATCCGGAAAGAATGGCTGGTAAATAAATGTGATCCATTACCCCAAATTTTGGAGGTTTTACCCAAGTAATCTCATCCGCTTTCATCTCAACTCCTCAACCATAATTGTTGTTTTATTTGCCAGTGTTTTTCAAAAGGACTTTATTGCCCCTTTGAAGTGAATACCCAGTTCCGTGACCTATATAAACAACCTCAGATTTAGTAGGGCCATTGCGAACTTTAACACCTATAAATCCAGCCCCTAGTAAAATAAACAAGGAAAAAGGTGACATCAACCATAGAGATCCTTCACCTATGGGTTGAAAATGGACCAGAAGCAATAGAACCGTAAAAGCGCACAGTGAAATGGGCAGCATTACTTTCCACGCTAAATCCATTAACTGATCAAAGCGAAATCGTAGAATTGTCCAACGAATCAACATATAAAAAACAATAAAACTAAGCATCTTTCCAACGATAACAGAAAATTTTAAGCCCATACCCAAATATGAAAAGTCGTCAGGTTTGGTAACAAAAGGTAGGTGCCATCCACCAAAAAATAAGGTCATCATTACAAAGCTCGTGGTAATCATGTGGGTGTATTCACCAAATAGAAATAATGCAAATTTCATAGAACTATATTCGGTATGATAACCTCCTACCAATTCTTGTTCTGATTCAGGCAAATCAAAAGGTAACCGATTACATTCTGCAAATATCGAGGTAGCAAAAAGAACCATAGCCAGCGGTTGAAACAAAACATTCCAACCGTGTTCTATTTGATACTGAATAATTCTTTCCAAATTCAAAGAACCTGTTACTAAAACAACTCCTAATACTGATAAACCTAATGGAATTTCATAGCTGATTAATTGGGCACTAGAACGAAGGGATCCTAAAAGACTATACTTATTATTCGAAGACCAACCACCCAGAATCACGCCATAAACTGCAAGACTACCAACTGAAAAAACAAAAAGAATTCCGATATCAACATGGGGGGCAATTAAAAAATTAGTGGTATCGTTGTATTGTTTTATTTTTTCTTTAAACGATAAAGACTTCGTTACTTCAGCATGATTTCGGTCTGCTTCAATCACCGCATCATATTCAACTTGGGTAGAAGGCCAAACTGCAAAACCGTGTGATGCAGTACCTTCACGATAGTCAACAAGAACGGGGCTAGGACTGGTAGCGCCAAAAGGTACAACTGCAAGTGCAAGAAAAGCTGTAAATAATGCAATTGCAGGAGCAATCATATAAAAAACTTTGTCGACTCCCTTAGGAATAACTTCTTCTTTGAGAAGTAATTTTACACCATCAGCAATAGGTTGCAAGATACCAAAAAACGCACGATTAGGGCCTACGCGATCTTGAACCCAAGCAGATATTTTACGCTCAACCAAGATTAAGTAAGCCACGACTCCATTTAAGGAACCAAGAAGCGCCACAATCATTATCAATGTAATCAGTAATGAAAATTCCAGACTCATTCCAATCCTTTCAAAAACCATTAGCCATATCAGGACAAGTTTTCTAACTCTATTCCATTCTCGCCAAGTTTACCACCAGAGAATTTGAAAAAATATGGAATTGCTTTTGCAATTTCTTCCCGAATTGTTGACGCTTGAAGAAGACCTTTTCTTTCTAATAAATCTAAATAGACTTGGCCTTCAGTCCTAACCTGATGTAAAGGCACACATCCCCAATGCAACTCTTGGGCTAAACCAGAAAAGTTTACAAAGCTTCCTTCTTTTTCTGAAAAAGTAGCAGAAGGAATAACATATTTAGAAGCCAAGGTAAGTTCACTAGGGAACAAATCTTGTGCGATTAAAAGTTTAATCTTTTTAAATAAACTTAAAAGATTACTATCCATCCAAGAACCATCTTTGTCTGGATACCCTGCAGCAACAAACATTACATCAGGAATAGTTTGGTTCAAGTAATCAACAACAGAAACAACTTTCTTTTCAAAATATCTGATAACTTCTTCTACCCCTTTTCGATTAGGACATTTTTCATTTCGGATTGTAAATTTAGGCTTAAGTGGTGTCGTTCCTCGAGTTTTAGGATAATGATCATCCTCGCCTATTACGGGAATAGGTCCAAGTACCAAAACGGCGTCGGCTGAAACGGATTTAATAAAGCTTGCAAGTAAATAAGCTTCTTCAACTGTAAGGAAGGGAGAAAGCATCACAGCGATTCCATTTGGCTTTTTAGTACCTATAGCTTTTAGATCAGTTCTCAGAGCAGGAATAATGTCTTTCCAAGAATTTTGATGTGCTACGATCTCGGTTTTCATTTGCGGCTTAGAAATTCGATCTCCAGAATTGGCGTAGTGATAACCAAGCCTTCCATCATCACACATAAAATAACCTTGTGCCTTAGGGTTTTCTCTAGGGCGGAGCCTGTAGACAACATTTTTATTGGTATCGAGATGAATACTGCAACCAGTGGAACACCCTGCACAAACACTATCCTGAGTTTTCAAGTTCCACACCCGATGAGTGTAAAGAAAATCTTTACTGGCTAAAGCACCAACTGGGCAAAGATCAACTACATTAGATGCAAGCTTATTGTTTAATGGTTCCGTAGGAAAAATGTCAATTTCAGAATGACTGCCACGATTTACAATATGCAGTTCAGCGGTACCCGAAATTTCCCTTGTAAATCGGACACACCTTGAACACATAATACATCTATCGGTAAACAAACTTATATTATGACCAAGGTCGGGCTTATTGGGCGGAGTATTTTTATCATCCACCATCCGGCTTTCAGAATTACCATATTTATAGCTGTAATCTTGAAGTTTGCACTCACCAGCTTTATCACAAACGGGGCAATCAAGAGGGTGATTCAAAAGGATTGCTTCAAGAGTTTGAGCTTGAGCAGATTTGCTTTTTTCTGTTGCAGTTTGAACCACGAGGTTATCTTTAGCAGGGGTTTGACAGGCAGGTATAACTCTGGGTTGCATTACCACAGTGCCATCTGGTTTTTTTTCGCCCACTTCTACCAAGCACATTCTGCAACTTGCAACCACCGAAAGTTCTGGGTGGTAGCAATAGTGTGGAATAGTAACCCCAGCAAGTTCGGCTACCTGAACTAGGTTCAGATTTTTATCACCGATATCAACTGCCTTGTCATTAATGTAAACAGTAGCCATCCAAAAGCTCCGATGCTAAATAAGAACAGTTCATTTAATGATGAGCCATTTGCAAGTGCAAATGCCTGAACTTTTTGGTTCCATTTTTAATATATGATTCAAATTCACTGCGATACTTTCTAATGGCATTTTTAACAGGCCAACCCGCGCCGTCAGCAAGGCCACAAATAGTCGTGCCCGGCATAGTACCAATTCTATTTCCGACTTCTTCAAGTATATTTAAGTCCTCTATGCTACCGTGCCCTTTTCGAATTCTTTCAATAATTTTGTACATCCAAGAAGTACCTTCTCGACAAGGGGTACACTGTCCACAAGATTCGTGGGCAAAAAACCGACAAATATTGTACAAAACATCAACAATGCTGGTTTGATCATCAAATACAGTAACAGCACCAGTTCCAAGGCCTAAACATCCAACTTTGCCCGGGCCATTAAAATCCAGCTTAGTATCAAGTTCGTCATAAGTCATAAACCCCATACTATTTCCACCGGGAATAATACCCTTAGCTTTACGATTTTTCCAAACCCCGCCCCCGTATTCGTCAATAAGTTCTCGGGCAGAAATACCCATTGGAAGTTCAACAAGTCCAGGTTTATTAACATGGCCACTTATGCAATAAAGTTTAGGCCCGTAACTGCCTGCATCTCTTGGATTAGCAGGGTCAGGGGGTATGCCAAGAGACTTAAACCAATCACCACCTAGATCAATAATATTTTTAATACACGCAACCGTTTCAATGTTATTGACAATGGTAGGCTTTCGAAAAGCACCTTCAATGGCAGGAAAAGGGGGTTTAATCCTAGGCCAAGCACGCTTGCCTTCAAGGCTTTCAATTAAACCAGTTTCTTCACCACAAATATAAGCCGCTGCCCCTTTATGCATAACAGCTTCTAAACTATAAGGAGAGCCTTGAATATTTTTACCTAAAAATCCTTTTTCGTATGCTTGATTCACTGCTCTTTCCGTAGCGCGGTAAGCATCGCCATATTCATATCGAACATAAATAAAAACCTTACTTGCACCAACAGCATAGGCGCTGAGAATAATCCCCTCAAGGACTTGATGGGGATCTTTTTCCATCAATACGCGATTATTAAAAGTGCAAGGTTCGCTTTCATCAGCATTAATACAAAGATAAATAGGACCAGGATGATTTTTAGGAAGAAAAGTCCATTTCAAACCAGTAGGAAAACCAGCACCACCCCGCCCCCTAAGCCCAGAACTTTTAACAAGATCTATCACTTGTGAAGGTGAGCAATCTTTCAAAATTCGCATAAGGCCAAGGTAACCGCCATCTGCTAAATAAGACTCAATAGTGTCGCTATTTTCCTTAGAAATTCTTTTAAGCAAAACTGGTTCATACTTTGCCATTCGAAAGATTCTCCTAAAATAAACTACATTTAAAGCTTTTTCTTAATTTCTTCTACGAGTCGATCTGCATCAAGCACATTAAGTGAATGAACATCATTTATTAAAACACAAGGTGCCCCTTCACAAGCGCCAATACATTCCGCCTCTTCAAGAGTAAATAAACCATCTTTAGTTGTTTCTCCAAGACCGACCCCAAGCTTATCGATAAGGTTATTAAGCAAATCATCAGCCCCACGAAGATCACAAGCCAAACTTCGACAAACCCAAAGCCTACACTTCCCTAGAGGGTTTGCCTCTGTTTTAAAAAAACCGTAAAAGCTCATAGTATCGTGAACTTCGGCTGGGCTAAGCTCTAAAAGTGCTGCAATTTCAACAATAGATTGAACCGAGACACAACGATATTCATCTTGAACTAAGTGCAATGCTGGAAGAGTGACGGCCTGCTTAGCAGGATATAAAGTAATCAGATATTTAATTTTTTCAACAATCTGTGGGTTCAAAGCGCTCATCGATCTAACTCCGCTGCAATAATGTTGATACTTCCCAAAACCGCAGGAACATCACTGATTTGATGGCCCACAATCAGATGTGGGAACAGGGCAAAATGAATAAAAGAAGGTGGCCTTGTACGAGCACGGTAAGCCACGCCACTTCCGTCAGAAACAATATAAAAACCAAGTTCTCCATTTGGCGATTCAGTCGCAGCGTAAATTTCTTCTTTTGGAGTTTCCCATTTACGATTGGTCATATGCAATTCAAAATGCTGTATTAAACCTTCAATGCTTCGATAAACCGAAAGTTGATTAGGAACAACAACTTTGGTGTTTACATCAATATTTATAGGGCCAGTTGGAATATTTTCGATTGCTTGGGTAATGATTTTAATACTTTCAACCATTTCCTGCATTCGCACAAGAAACCTAGAGTAGCAATCGCCCTCTAATGCACAAATTATTTTAAAATCTAAGTCTTTATAAGCTAGGTAAGGTTCATCCTTACGAAGATCGCGAGTAACACCACTAGCACGGGCAATAGGGCCTGTAACGCTACGATTAATTGCTTCTTCTTTTGTAAGAATACCAACGCCTTTACTACGCCCTACAAAAATTTTATTTTTGAGCAGTAACTTATTAATGTCTGCGTGGACTTTATAAAATTCTTTAACAAAGGCTCGTATTTTTGTAATCCAGATATCATCGACATCGCGAAGTAAGCCACCAACACGGGTAAAACTAGGATGAAATCGCTGGCCACTAGCTTGTTCCGAAATATCGTTAATTTTTTCACGAAGATTAAAAGCATAAAGAAAAGCAGTAAACGCACCAAGATCAAGGGCTGCTGCACCACAACATAATAAATGATCGTGAATACGCATCAATTCTGCAAATATAGTGCGAATATATTTGGTACGAGGAGTTAATTCAATATCTAGCAACTTTTCAACAGCGTGGTGCCAAGAAATTTCGTTAGAAACCGGAGAAACATAATTCATACGATCAACAATGGTTACATATTGATTAAAATCAAGATGCTCACCTAATTTTTCAAAACCGCTGTGAAGAAAACCTATATCAGGAATTGCATGTACAATCACTTCCCCATCTAAAGTTAAGATAAGCCTTAGGGTGGTATGGGTAGCAGGATGCTGAGGTCCAAAATTAAGAGTCCAAAGAAACTCCCTGTCGGTTGTGCTAGTATCTGGTATGGCGTCTGCCAGAGTTAAAGGCATCTAATTCCTTTCGTAAATCAAGCTTCAGAACGGGTAAGTGGCTGAAAATTATGCCTTTCACCCATACCTCTTAAAGGATAATCTTTACGCAAAGGAAAGGCTGTAAATTCATCGGGCAAAAGAATTCGACGAAGGTCTGGATGACCATCAAATTCAACCCCAAACATATCATAAACTTCTCGCTCCATCCAATCAGCACCTTTCCATAAATCATATACAGATGGCAGTCTAGGATCAGGATCATCAAGATGAGTTTTCACAATCAATCTTTTGCCATTCTCAATGTTTAATAACGAATACCAAATCCCGTAACGATGAGCAGACCCCTGTAAGTGTAAATAATCAGCTGCGGAGAGATCAATTAGCATTTCAAATCGAAGTATGGTCTTCGCAAAAGATAAAATCTGTAAAACACTTAAAGCAGGAACTATCACCCTATCGTTGTCTCTGAACGAGGAAAATTCTAAAAATAAATCTGAGAATTGAGCGGTCAGATTTTTTTTGATTTCATCAAAATTCAAAATAAACTCCTTACAGAAAACTATATTGTTCTGGTGGAACTTCTAAAATTAGCAGGGGCTTGTACACTTTTTTCAGGGGCGGTAATCTGAATTAAAGGCTTGGGCCCCTCGTGCACATTCCTCTTACTAAATTCCAACGCAAAAATTGTCCCTGTATTAGCAATTTTGTCTTGTAAATCAATAATGCCTTGCAGTAACTGTTCTGGCCGAGGCGGACAACCAGGAACATAAATATCTACGGGGATAAATCGATCTATTCCCTGAACCACAGCATAGGTATCAAACACCCCACCGCTTGAAGCACAAGCACCCATTGAAATACACCATTTTGGTTCGGGCATTTGTTGCCAAATTCGCTGCATAACGGGAACCATTTTCATTGCAACTCGACCTGCAACAATCATTAAATCACATTGGCGTGGAGAAAAGCGAAAAGCTTCTGCGCCAAACCTTGAAATATCGTGCTTGGAAGCACCGGTTGCCATTAATTCGATGCCGCAACAAGCAGTAGCAAAAGGCATCGGGAAAAGACTATATTTCCTGCACCAACTTGCAAGATAATCTAACTTTGAAACGACAAAGTTATCTTTAAGAAAATCTAACGCCATTGAAAAACTCCTGCTTTCCAAGCATAAATATAGCCTATGAGCAAAACAAAAATAAATAGCATAACTTCAAAAAATGCAGGGAGCGTAAAGCCAACAGGAAGGGAAGCAACACCAGGCGAATAAGCTGAAACAGCCCAAGGATATAGAAATAATAATTCAACATCAAAAACAAGGAAGAGAATCGCAATCAAATAAAACTTAACATCAAATTGTTTTTTTGCATCACCAATGGGGTCCATCCCCGATTCATAAGGCATTTGTTTAACTTGTGTTTTTTTATTAGGACTAAAAGTGTGCGAAACAACCATTGCAGATAACGCAAATCCGAACACAAAAAATGCATAAATAAATATTGGATAATAAGTTGCTAAGTCGAAATCCATGACTGGAGCGCCTTCTTAGTTTATAAGGACTAGAACATCAATAATATTATAGTCATTATTAAACTTTAGACATAACAATCATTACGAATAAACTCATAAATATTAAAAGTACAAATTATAAATACAAATTTAAACTATTTTTTATTTCCCCGAGGATGAAACTGGGAATGTATTAATTTTAACCGGTTCCTATCGACATGAGTATACAGTTGAGTTGTACGAATATTCGAATGCCCCAATAAATCTTGAACAATTCGTAGATCCGCCCCACCAGAAAGCAAATGGGTTGCGAAGCTATGCCTTAAAGTATGGGGGCTTATTTTCCCAGTAAGCCCAGCCTGCAATGCGTATTTTTTCAGTTGTTTCCAAATAATGATTCTGTTTAAAGCTTTTCCTGCTTTACTCACAAAAACTGCACTGGTGCTAGTTTGAATTTTAACAAGCAAAGGCCTTAAATTTTGCAAATATTCACGCAGAGCAATTATTGCTTTTCTACCTAATGGAACAATTCGTTGCTTCCTTCCTTTACCAGTGCAAGTAATAAAACTAGAGTCGATGTGAAGATCTTTTAATTGAAGATTCACCACTTCAGAAACCCTACACCCCGTTGCGTAAAGGACCTCCAAGATTGCCCTATCTCGCAAAAAGTACCTATTTTGCTCACAGGGTGATTCCAGCAAGGTGGTTACAGATTCTGGGCTTAATACAAAAGGGATTCTGGCCCAAAGTGATGGCGATTCAAGCAATTCAACCGACTGATTCGTACTTTTTTCTTCCATTCTTAAAAAGCGAAAGAAATTTTTAAGTGAAATCAAATGCCTTGCAATACTTGTATGAGCTAAGCCTTTTTCTTTTAAATATTCAACATAATTTAACAAGTCATCGAAATTTGGATTAATACATTTGGCAATTTTATTTTCAACCGACCATTCAAAATATTTTTTCATATCCCGCAAATAACTTTGATAAGTATTATCCGAAACAGACCTTTCCGTTTTCAAATAAGCCCCAAACATAACGATTTGTTCTTGAAGTTCAACTAATAAAATTTTAAGAGTAGCCATACTTATCCTATTGTAAAATATAGACTTACAAAGAAACAATTAACAAATTTAAGGGATTCTTGGTTACCCCTGCTTAAACCTAATTCAATTTAAAGAGATAGTTCTAATGGAATCGAAAAAGGACGGTTTTAATCAGTATAAACACCGTTAAATCCAGAACAATCGATCATTCTTCAAGAATAATTACCAATAAAGCAATTATTTTCAAAACAGATACTATTGTTTTTTGTTCCAATAGGTTAGAAATCCAATTAAGGGGAGTTTTATGATAAAGTATTTGAGTCTTGGGTTAACTGGGTTGTTACTAATTTCGGGCTGTATGAATCAAGATAAAAGGCCAAGCGCTGGTAGTTTCAAGGTATTTGGAACCCTTCGGAGTCCAAAAAATCTAAACGAAAGCCCACCAACACCTTTGCCGATTAGAACTCCTGCGCCAGTAGCCCTAGAACCTACGCCTCAAGTTCCATATTATTCTGGGCAACCAGTTCCAATTCCAAATCCATCTCCAGCATTAAATCCCCAACCAATAAATAACTCGATTAACTCGGGGTTATCAGGTTCAATATCACAAAAACCAATAATGACGAACCCACCCACTATCAAGCTTCTTCCCCCTGAGTCAGCGTCAAAGAATTCAACCCTAAAACGGATTGAGGAAAAACCTGTTGAATCAAAGGAACCACCATTAAAATCACAGGCTGAACCTTCAAAAATCAACCTTAATCAAAAGCAACCCCTAGATATTCCTGGGTACGCCCTTATTAATAATTCGATGGCAATGGGGTTACTTCCTTACCCAGATGGAGTCGAATGGCTAGTTAAAGAAAAATTTAAATCAGCGTTATTTATTTATTCCTCAAACCAAGAAACAAAAGCCATAGTGTCGTTATTTGAAAAACGAGGGATGAAGCTAAATTTACTTTTACTTGAAGAATCAAACCTAAGTGCTGAAAGATTAAACATTGAGTTTTTAAAATTACAAAATACAAATGAACAACCGATTTATGTTTTTGATCTTGATGGATCAATTGCAGCCTCGTTCTGGTACGTGTATTATGGTAAATCTGGTAATAAATCTGAAGCTGAAATTTTAGATCAATTTACAAAACTTGGGCTTGATCCAAGTAAGTCTGAGCAGAGTAAAGCGATTTTTAAAGCAGCAAAAAAAATGGTGTGGTAATTGTGTTAAAAATATCTTCTTCACTTGTAGATCCAATTTATCCCAGTTCAGTATTCAAATTCGCTGACCTTGATGCTTATGAACAAGCGCTTAAAAATCCTGGTGAAGAATTTATTTATGCTAGGGATGGGCACCCTAATGCAATTTTAACTGCAAACCAAATTAACAAACTTCACGGGTCAGAATGGGGCATTGTAACCGGAAGCGGGATGGGTTCGATTTCCGCTGTCTTTATTGGAATTCTTTCCGCTGGTGATCGAATCATTGCGGGAAAAAGACTCTATGGCAGAACCTTAAAAATACTCCAAAAAGACTTTTCAAGATTTAACATTTCTTGTGACCTTGTTGATGAATGCAATACAAACGAACTTGAAAAATCTTTATCTAAACCTGCCGCAATTATTTTTTTGGAATCGATTACCAACCCCACTTTACGGGTACCAAACTTAAAAGAAATCGCAAATCTTGCAAAAAAAAACAACACCCTTGTAGTAGTTGACAACACTTTTGCAACCCCACTACTATTCAAACCACTGCAACACGGTGCCGACATCATTATAGAAAGCTTAACGAAAATTATGTGTGGCCATAGTGATGTTACAATGGGATATGTAGGGGGTGACAAAACCACCGAGGAAAGAATAACTAAAGCAGTAAAAGATATTGGATTTCACGCTAGCCCTTTTGATTGCTGGCTTATTTCAAGAAGCTTGGAAACTTTAGAACTGCGGTTAAAAGCAAGTTGCATAAATGCATCTAAACTTGCAAACTGGCTAAAACTTACGCACCCAAATATACGAGTAGATTATCCAGGTTTAGAATCTCACTTTGACTATCAGATTGCAAAATATCAATTCGGGGATTACCCGGGCCACCTTCTTGCAATTGAAATCCCTATGGGAAGGGAAGGGGTAAATCGATTTTTGCGGGCTGCCAAAAATATTCCTTTTTGCCCAAGTTTAGGCCACTCTTCTACTAGTTGCAGTCATTCTTGGAGTACCTCTCATAGGCAATTAACACCTGAAGAAAAAATAGGCCTTACTATTACAGAAGGACTTCTTCGAATTTCTGTAGGCCACGAACCAATTGAAATAATTCTTCAAGAATTTAAGACTGGCCTGCAATCGCTTTAAATAAATGCTTTTGTTTAGCTTAATTTTTTATTCGCCAAATACTTCTGCGAAATTTTTTCTGTAAGTTCCGGGAGTCGATCCATCAACCTTCTTAATTTTCTGGGCTGAACTGTTTGCATCGCATAGAGTGAAATCAATGGTAAAGCTACGGTTGTATCTAAATAGCAAGTTACCGTATCGGGTAATTGTGCTTCATCAACCTTGCCCCAAGTCATCGCTTCTTGAGGTGTTGCCCCACTTAACCCCCCGGTATCGGGTCGGGCATCGGTAAATTGAATAAAGTAATCATGTCCTTTTTCTTCTAAGCCAAGAACTTCTTGAATCTGGGGTTCCGTTTGAAGGATAAAGTTTTTAGGCGAACCACCTCCAAGTATTATAACTGAACTTTTTCCTTGTGTTTTAGCCTCATAAACAATTGCTGCAGATTGGTTAACATCTAGCAATGGATCCAGTGATAAGCGATTTCCTTCAAGCTGCAAAGCTGCAAGATTCATCCCGATAGAACTATCACCCGGGGAAGATGTAAATACGGGTACGCCTGAACGGTAAGCCGCTGCAAGAAAACTTTTAGACTTATTATTGTTTTCTTGTTCAAAAGCATCTAAGTATTTTCCAGCAAGATAATGAAACTCTGGGGTTCCCATATTTTTCTGAAAAGCTTCACCTCGGCTTAATTCTCTGAAAAACTTATCGGTTCCAAGTAAGTTTTCATAATCAAAAATAATATCATAAATGCGAATAATCTGATTAGCTTTTAAATCGTGATCATTTAAGCCAGGCCGCGATTGGAATAAATCCATACCCAATGCAAAATGTGCATCGTGATAGATGTTAGCTCCTGTACTAACAATCCAGTCAATAAAGCCAGCTTCAATAAGAGGAACTAAACAAGACATTCCTAATCCAGCAGGGGTTAATGCACCACTAAGAGACAACCCCACGAAGGAATCCGGTGCAAGCATTTTATCGGTATAAATTCTGCAAGCTTCCCTAAGTCGACCAGCGTTATAAGACAGAAAAATATCATCGATTAAGTCTTTACATGAATAAGAAGCAACAAGAGGAGGTGGTTCAATTTTCTTTTGGCTTATTTTCTTAATAAAGTTTTGACATTTATCTTTTTTAAGCGACATAACTTGCCTTCTCTCAGTTATTTAAAATTTTGTTAAAATTAATTTTGTTTAAAATCAAGTGAAAATGCAAAGGGTTCTAATTCACTACCCGTTGCAAACTTCACAAGTTCCTGCCAAGACATTGATTTCCCTGGGGCAAAAACTTTTTTCAACATAAAGTCCCCGACTTTCGTATTTCCTGCATAAATAACCTCACTTAATTTTTTATCTGGATACAATTCTTTCGCAATTGCGTGGTGTACTTGCGATGCAAATAATTCACCTAACATATAATTATGATAATAAACTGGAGCACTTACGATGTGAATTTTACTTGCGAAATCTGGAAAATTTCTATCCCTTGGTTTTGTAATCCCTTGATACTTAGTTACCAACGACCACCATAGTAAATTTAAATCTTGATCAGGATTTTCATACATTGCTTTTTCAAATCGCAACATTACTTGACACCAACGGGAAAATATCAACAATCGATGTTTAAGATTTTTTGATGCAGCAATATCAAAATTCACTGCATCATCAACCTGCAATCCCATTGCTTTCAAAAAAGATGAGCTTTTCGTTAATCTTTCAAACATCATTGCAACACCTTCAGTTGCAAGAATATGGCACTCAGATCTTAATAAATACGGCAGGGTAGAAGGTATATTATTATTGTTTGTACTATAAACAGCGTGGCCAAATTCGTGTAGGAGAGTCGAAGCCCAGTAATCATCAGGTTTTACATTGGCAAGAACTCGTACATCACCCGACTTATCAATATCAGTACAAAAAGCGTGAGGGCTTTTACCTTTTTTCTCGTACAGGTCACTATTGGCAATAACTCGATCAACGGGCAATCCAATACCTTTGTAGAATTTTCGTGAAAAATCTAGGAGGTCGGCTTTTTCAAAAGGCTTATCTAAACTTAAACCAAAAATCGCAGGGGCTTCCTGAAAAAAAGGATCATGATAATGCCAAGGCATTAACTCTTTTTTATCAAGCTTATACATCGATGCCAATTTTATGTCTATCTCTTCCTTGACCGCATTAAAAGGTTCTCGAGTAAGGGTATCAAGTTTATCAAAAAGCTGGATTAGATCTTTTCCATTTTGCTCATTTAAAAACAGTTGCAATTCATGGTAGGTTGAGAATTTTAGGTGTTGGGCTATTTTGTTTCTTGTAAGGACAAGATCCTTCATATCTTTTTCGAGTAAGGAGCCCACTTTTTTGCTAGCTTCCCACGCTTCTTTTCTTGCAAAAGAGTCAAAAGAATTTTTAAGAATTTTTCTAACATCATTTTCAGAACTTTCTTTTCCACCAATCATTGGTCGAAACGAATTAAATGCTTGCTCAACTTTATTTGATAAGGCGGACGATCTTTTAAGTAATTCTAATGGGACTTGTTTTTCAAGGTAGATCAGGTACAAAACTCTCACACTTCGAAGCAAAAGTTTATCCTTAATTTGATCTTTATTTTCTTTTAAAGATTTTATTTCTTGAAACAACTCAGGACGACTTAATGCTTCATCTATTTTATTTTGGGCTTTTTCTTTCCTTTCAAATGCTGTTGCACTACCTGTCGTGTTTGCTTCCCACCAAGCAAGGTTGGCGCTTATTTCTAGGGGACGCATCAAAAGTTCATGCTTTTCAAGGAATATTTTTGCAGCTTGATCCATATTCTCTACACCTAAAATATAATTATTGATAAAAAACAAACTTATAAAAACAGTAATACTTGATTTAATTTGCATGATTTTCTCCAATTTTGAACAAATGATTGGTGTACAACTAAGTTCCAATGCTTATCATTTACATATGCCTATTACCAATTTTAACATAACTTCCTAGAGATGCTGCATTACCCTTACTATTCTTGTAGAGTTCTTTATGACAGACCATCAGAAGGTAATTATACTGGTTGAGGATGATACATCCACAAGGCTTATACTTCAACGGAACATTTCCTCTTGGGGGCACAAAGTTCTTCCCGTTTCTACTGCAGAAGAAGCCATTAAGGTGTTTCATTTAATTAAACCAGAACTGGCAATAATTGATATTTCGCTGCCTGGTATTGATGGAATAACATTAGCCGAGATGATTTTACAAAAAGAAACAACAAAAATTATTTTAATGAGTGCGGAGAAAAATCACTTAACTAACCCAGATCTTCACAGGTACAGAATAATTTGCAAACCATTTAAAACAGAAGACCTAAAAGAATTGATTAGAACAACTTTATTTATTTAAGATGAAATCAACTTAGGAATTAAATTTTCCCTTTAGATACTGGACAAAATAATCTGGGGTTAATTTTTCACCCGTAACTATTTCGCAAAGTTTCCCAGGCTGATATCTTTTTCCGTGCCTATGAATATTTTTCTTGAGCCATTGCCTTAACTCGCCAAGTAATTCCAGATTCAAAGTGTGATTATTCCAACTTAATTCCTGCTTAGCTTTTGCCATAAATTGCGAGGCATAAAGATTACCTAATAAGTAAGTAGGAAAATAGCCAAACAAGCCTGCACTCCAATGAATATCTTGTAGACATCCCATTGCATCATTTTTAGGGGTTATCCCAAGATAAGCCTTAGTTTTTGCTTCCCAAGCTTCTGGGAGATCCTTAACTAATAAATTATTTGAAAATAAATCTTTCTCTAACTCGTAACGAAACATTATGTGTAAGTTATAAGTAACTTCATCTGCATCAACTCTAATAAAATCTGGCTTAACCTCATTAATTGCTTGATGGAAGTCGGTTAAGGAGAGGTCGGAAAGGCATTCTGGGAAAAAGCGAACTGCAAGGGGATAAATAAAGCGCCAAAATTCTAACGATCTTCCAATTTGATTTTCTAGTAACCGTGATTGAGATTCGTGAATTCCAAGAGAAACAGCTGTACCAGTCGGCAAGCCAAAATGGTCTGGGTCTAAACCCTGTTCATAAAGGCCGTGGCCAGCCTCGTGGAGGACCCCAAAAAGCCCAACCGAGAAATCTTGTGGATTAAAACGAGTCGTAATTCTACAGTCTCCTGGGCCAATACCACAGCAGAATGGATGGGCCGTGGTGTCTAGGCGACCAGCATTAAAGTCGAAACCACAAAAGCCTGCGATAATTTCGCTAAAGGTTTTTTGTTTTTGTTCGGGGTAATTTCCCAAAATAAGCTTTCGCTTATTTTCCCCTATAGCCTTATTTAATACTTTTAAAATCGATTCTTTTAATGGATTAAAAATTGAATCTAGTTCATTCGAGGTTGCTCCAGGCTCATAATCATCTAACAAAGAATCATAAATGGGGTTTCCATTCGAAAGACAGCTAGCTTCTTGCCTTTTAAGTTCGATAATTTTTGTGAGCCAATCTTGAAACAAGCTAAAATTACTTTTTGATTTTGCTTCTTGCCAAGATTGCTGAGCATATACCAAGGTTTTTGAGAGCTGTTCAACCAAAGTGACAGGAATTTTATTAGCACGAGTAAAAACGCGATTCCATTCTCTAACATTTACATAAATGTCTGAATTATCGGGTAATTTGGAAGATTCGTTTGCTAATTCAGAAAGAGCATCTCCAACCCAAGGGGCGGTAACGATTTCGTGGTGTAATTTAGAAAGAGTTGAGTTTTGCTCGGCTCGTAGATTTGCTCCACGAACCGGCATATAAGTTCTTTCATCCCAACCTATAAGTTCTGCACAGGACTCTAAGACCCTAGCATGTTTAAAATGCTGTTTTAATTTTGAATATTTTAACTCGAGATTCATCTGATTAAGCCATATTCATATTCATTAAAAACTCAGCATTTGTCTTACTTTTCTTCATTCTTGAAATCATCAATTCCATTGCATCTACGGGGTGCATATCAGCAAGCACCCTTCGGAGGGCTCGAACTCTTTCTGTTTCATCGGGGTGCATTAAAAGTTCTTCTTTGCGAGTTCCAGAACGGTTGATGTCGATAGCAGGCCAAACTCGCTTGTCCACAAGTTTGCGGTCAAGGTGCAATTCCATATTGCCTGTTCCCTTAAATTCTTCAAAGATAACTTCATCCATCCTTGAGCCTGTATCAATCAAGGCGGTTGCTAAAATCGTAAGGCTTCCACCCTCTTCTACACAGCGAGCAGCACCAAAAAATCTCTTAGGCTTTTGCATTGCGTTAGAATCTAAACCACCGCTCAACAACTTACCACCCGAAGGGGCATCGGTATTATGAGCACGAGCCAGTCTAGTAATTGAATCAAGTAAGATTACGACATCTTTACCGTCTTCTACCATTCTTTTTGCTTTTTCTAATGCAATTTCACTTACATGCACATGCTCTGATGAGGGTTCATCAAATGTGCTAGCTACAACTTCAGCATTGGGCCCTGCAACTGTACGAACCATATCTGTAACTTCTTCGGGGCGCTCATCAATCAGAAGAACAATAAGGTAAGCTTCGGGATGATTTTTTTTAATTGCCAACGCAATTCTTTGCAGCAATACAGTTTTACCCGCTCTAGGAGGAGAAACGATTAAACCACGCTGACCTTTGCCAATTGGGGTTACAAGATCTACCACCCTAGAGGCAAGATCATCTGAATTGGTTTCAAGAAAAATTCTCTTGCAAGGGTGAAGGGGGGTAAGGTCATCAAATAGGATTGATCTTACACGCTCTTCTGGAGGCCGGCCTCGAACAAGTTCCACTTGCATCAAGGCAAAGTTATCTTGTCCTTCGATAGGAAGCCGAATTGGGCCTTCAACGACCAAACCGGTTTTTAAACCTAGGCGACGAATCTGACTTGGTGAGACATAAATATCTTCTGGGGAAGCTAGGTAATTGTGTGCAGCGCTACGAAGAAAGCCGTAACCGTCGGGCAAGACTTCTAGGGTACCAAAACCCTTAACAACCTGACCTCGTTCTATTTGTCTGCGGACAATTGAAACTATTAACTGAACACGATTCATACCAGTATGTTCTGCAATTCCTTCTTGTTCAGAAAGGGCAAAAAGTTTAGGCATTGGCAACCGATATAAATCATCAAGCCTAGCACCTAACTGAGGTTTTGAAGCTTGGATATTTGGTTGTGGTTGTTGAATTTGATCTTGGATATTTGAAGGGGAAGTTTGTTCGGGAGATTTCCGAACGACTTTTTTTCTGGTGACATTTTCCATCCCTTCGTCGCCACGCGCGACGGGCATAAGCAATACTCCTAAAGAGAAAAAACAATATTTTACAAATCAAACAGGTTTTCACAAAGAATAAGTTTAGTAAACAACTTAAATAAATACCGAAGGCAAGCACCACTACGATTTAAATATTTTTGATTAGAACCGAGTGAATTGGTAATGAATGAATAACTACTAGTCACTCTAGTTAGTAGATTAAGGCTTATTTAAAAAAATGCAAGCATATTTTTTAGTCTTTTTGTTATTCTTACAGCAGAATAGGAAGGAGTCGCGGACTCACTCGAAAATATTGTTTTAAAAAATTGCAATAAAATGGCTATAAATTCTTATGATTTCACTTAAACTTTCTCGTGGAAAATGCCTACCCCTTGGAGCAACCGCTACAAACGAGGGCATTAATTTTGCTCTATTATGCAGGCACGGCACCGAGGTTCACCTTGTCCTTTTAACTCTGGAAGCAAAAGAACCCTTAGCTGAAATAGTTCTTCACCCTAAAAAGAACAGAACCGGCGACCATTGGCATATTATTGTGGAAGGTCTTCCAGAGTCTTTTTGTTATGGGTGGAGAATCAATGGACCGCAATCCCCAATCCATCGATTTGATCCAGAATTCCTACTTCTTGACCCTTTTTGTAGCACGATTTCTGGTGGAGCAGAATGGGGTTTTAGTGAAGAAACCAATCCTCATCACACCAACCGCCTAAGCATTTTTACTAAAAATGATATTCCGCAGATGGAGGACACTCATTTATGTACGCCTATGGAAGACAGTATTATTTACGAAGTGCATGTCCGAGGGTTCACCTGCCATCCTAGTTCAATGACAGTAAATCCTGGAACATTTGATGCATTAATAGAAAAAATACCTTACCTTAAAAGTTTGGGTATTTCTGCTGTAGAGTTATTGCCCATTCATGAATTTGATGAAAATGATTGCCCTTTTTTTGACCCTGCAACAGGTAAAAAGCATCGAAATCTTTGGGGCTATAATTCTATTTCTTTTAATGCTCCAAAAGCGTCTTACGCTAGCACGGGTGATAAAAACTTACATGTAGCGGAATTTAGAAAATTGGTTAATGCTTTTCACCTTGCAGGAATTGAAGTCATTTTAGATGTTGTTTTTAATCATACGGGCGAGGGGAACCAACTAGGAAGAACCTATAGCTTTCGTGGGCTTGATAATTCGACCTATTATATGGTTGATAAAGAAGGGAATTACTTTAATTTTTCGGGTTGTGGAAACACTCTTAATTGCAACCATCCAGTTGTAAGAGAAATGATTACCAATAGTTTGCGGTTCTGGGTTGCAGATATGAATGTTGATGGCTTGCGTTTTGATCTAGCCTCTATTTTAGGGCGTGATTATATGGGTAATGTATTAGTTGAACCTCCTATTGTTGAAATGATTGCAGAAGACGGTGTTTTAGCAGACACCAAATTAATTGCAGAACCCTGGGATGCCGCGGGACTTTACCAAGTTGGGGTTTTTCCCTTTGGCAGGAGATGGAGTGAATGGAATGGCTTGTATCGAGATGATATCCGCAAATTTTGGCGTGGCGAACCGGGAATGGCTTCTTTTCTTGCAACCCGTATATGTGGTAGTTCTGACCTTTATGAAGCATCTGGTAGACGGCCACGCCATAGCATTAATTTTGTAACTTGCCACGATGGATTTACCCTGTGGGATCTTGTCAGTTACAATGTCAAACATAATTTCCGTAATGGTGAAGGGAATAACGATGGTTCATCCGATAACATCAGTTGGAATTGTGGTGAAGAAGGGCCAACTAATGATCCTCACATTCTTGGATTAAGAAAAAGACAAGTGAGGAACTTTTTCGTAACTTTATTTCTGTCGCAAGGCGTTCCTATGATTCTTGCAGGAGATGAATTTCTTCGCACCCAAAAAGGCAATAACAACGCTTGGTGCCAAGACAACGAAATCAGTTGGGTTGACTGGTCGCTTCTTGAAAAAAACTCAGACTTCTTTAGGTTTACGAAAGAAATCATTAAACTTCGAAAGGCTCACCCAGCCCTTCGACGAAGAAATTTTATGAAAAATGGAGATATCACTTGGCATGGGCCAATGCCATCAACCCCTGATTTCTCTTCCGAAAGCACCTTTCTTGCTTTTGCGTTAAACGGGTTACGAACAGGTAGAGAGACAGATTCAGATTTTTTTGTTGCAATGAATGCTGGAGATGAACCGGTGGAATGCAAAATTCCTTTTTCCCCAACTACAAGGCCGTGGAAAAGGATAATCGACACAGCAAAGGCTTCTCCGCTTGATATAGTAAGCCAGCAAGAAGGGCCAAATGTTGCATTTGAAAGCACCTACCAAGTGGAAGCAAAATCTTGCTTGGTATTAGTGTCTGAAAAGTGAAGACTAATTTTTGGAAAATTTAGCGCCTGCCCGAAGGATGGCCCGGGCCCGATTTTTTATTTTAGCTTTTTCTAGAGCGTTCTTGCCTTCTAAGCTAGATTCAAGGGTGGCCTTTGCATCATTAATATCAAGAGACGCAACTTCAGTAGCACGAGGGGTTAGAAGGGTAACAATGTTATTTGCAATTTGAACCGTGCCACCTTCGATAAAATAATAGCGGTCGGAAATACCGCTTCGAATTTTTAGGCACCCAAAGCCTAGTTTAGAAACGAGAGGAGCCCGCTTAGGAAGGATACCCATTTCCCCATCGAATAATGGAATAACAAGGGAGTCGGCTTCCTGATCGACGATGGATTTTTCAGGTGTTACAAGAACGCACTGAAGCTTAGTACTATTATCAGCCATAATTAATTGCCTGCAGCCATTTCTTTTGCCCGTTCAACAGCTTCCTCAATTGCCCCAACATAAAGAAAAGCAGATTCAGGAAGAAAGTCCCATTTGCCTTCGCAAATTTCTTTGAAACTTCGGATGGTATCAATAAGAGCCGTTACTTTTCCAGGCTTTCCTGTAAAAACTTCTGCAACGATAAAAGGTTGTGACAAGAATCGCTCAATCCTTCTTGCTCTTGCAACCACTTGTTTATCGTCTTCACTAAGTTCTTCAATACCAAGAATTGCAATGATATCCTGTAATTCACGATAACGCTGAAGGATTTGCTGAACTTTACGAGCTACAGCATAATGTTCCTGTCCAACAATGTTAGGATCAAGAATATTACTATAACTTGCAAGCGGGTCAACTGCAGGATAAATACCTTTTTCGGAAATTTTTCGCTCAAGGTAGATGAAAGCATCAAGATGCTGAAAAGCATTAGCAGGTGCTGGATCAGTTGGATCATCAGCAGGGACATAAACAGCTTGAACGCTGGTGATGGCACCTTTTGCGGTAGAGGTAATTCGTTCTTGCAACTCACCCATTTCGGTAGCAAGAGTAGGCTGATAACCTACAGCACTAGGCATACGCCCAAGAAGTGCAGAAACCTCCGAGCCAGCTTGAGAGAATCTAAAAATGTTGTCGACAAACAACAGGGTATCTTTACCAGTTGCATCACGAAACCATTCTGCCATGGTCAGGGCAGTAAGTGCTACACGAAGGCGAGCGCCAGGTGGTTCATTCATCTGGCCAAAAACCATCGCAGTTTGCGTGATAACAGCTTTATCGGTTTTACCGATTTTGGTTTCTTGCATTTCTAGCCAAAGGTCGTTACCTTCACGGGTTCTCTCACCGACCCCAGCAAAAACGGAGTAACCCCCGTGCTGGCTGGCAATGCGGGCGATAAGTTCGGTAAGAATAACAGTTTTTCCTAGACCAGCACCGCCAAACAGACCAGCTTTGCCACCACGGACAAGCGGTGTAAGAAGATCGATAACTTTGATACCGGTTTCAAACAGTTCAGTTTTAGGAGATAATTCAGAAAAGAGAGGAGGCAAACGGTGAATCGGCCTATTTTCAGCAGCATTAATTGGCCCCCGACCATCAATAGGTTCGCCTAAAAGGTTAAAAACCCTGCCCAAGGTTTCTTCGCCAACGGGGACGGTAACAGGTGCCCCTGTATCGACCACGGCCATACCACGAACTAAGCCTTCAGTAGAACCTAGAGCAACGCATCGAACGCGATTACCTCCCAGATGTTGTTGAACTTCCCCTGTAAGAGCAAGTTTAACACCTTTATAATCGGAATTAATTTTAATGGCGTTATAAATTTCTGGAAGATGACCTTCTGGAAACTCAGCGTCAAAGGTTGATCCAATAACCTGAACAATCTTTCCTTCGACTAAATTTTCTGAATTTGAACTAACCATATCAACCCACCCTCTCTAAGTCTAAAAGAGCAAAAGAATCATATAAAATCAGGAATTATTCCAATGCCGCCGCACCACCAATAACCTCAGAAATTTCCTTGGTAATCTGAGCTTGCCTAGCACGATTATAAAGCAAAGAAATACTTTTAATCATATCATCAGCATTTTCAGTAGCTGCTTTCATAGTGACACGCCTACCGATTTGCTCGCTAACAGCAGCATCAAGAAAACATTTAAAAAGGGAGGCTTTAAATGCCTGAGGCAAAAGTTCTTCAAGAATTTCTTTAGCATTAGGCAGAAACTCATAGCTAATATCTGCAGATTTATTAATTGAAGATTCTGGAAGTTTTGAAAATGGTAAAATTGTTTCCACAACAGGAACCTGTCTTCCCGCAGTAAAAAACTTCATATAAGCAACATCAACCGCATCCACATTACCAGAAACAAACTCATTAATAAATTTGTCTGCAAGAACTTCAACTTGATCAAATTTTGGTTTATCTTCAAAATTAGTATAAGTTGCAACAGGTTCAATACGCTGATATTTAAAGAAAGAAATGGCACGCTTGCCACTCAATTCAAGAAGAGTTTCTTGGTGATTATTTTTAAAAGTTTGAAAACTGTTAAAAGCTTCTCGGAGTACGCCTGCATTATAGCCTCCACAAAGGCCTCTATTCGAGCAAATAATGAGTAGAATTCGCTTAGAAATTTTCTCAGGCTTAATTAAAAGTGGATGCTCAACGTCCTTAACTGATGCAGAAAGTTCCGCAGCAACTTCAGCAATTTTTTTTGTATAGGCAGTTGCTTCTGTAGCACGATCCATAGCTTTCTTAAATCGCGCAGTAGCGATAAGTTCCATAGTTCGTGTAATTTTGCGAATATTACGAATCGCTTTTCTACGAACAACAAGTTCTCGTGTTTTTGCCATAATTAAACGCCCTCACCTAATGTTAGCCTTTGAACTGAAATCCAAATTCTTGAATAGCAGCTTCTAATTTTTTAGTAAGGTCCGGGCTGAGTTTCTTTTCTTTGATCAACGCATCGCGGAACTCGGGTTTCTGTTCTTTGATAAACGCAAGAAACTGTGATTCCCATGACTGGACTTTTGGTCGATCTATTTTGTCTAAAAAGCCTTTAGTTGCAGCGTAGATGATCATAACCTGATCCGCAGCATTCATTGGTTTGTATGCTGGTTGCTTTAAAATTTCAACAACTCTATAACCCCGGTCTAACTGGGACTGGGTTGCTTTGTCGAGTTCTGTACCTAGTTGGGCAAACGCTTCAAGTTCTCGGAACGATGCAAGGTCTAATCGTAAGCCTCCCGAAACTTGTTTCATAGCAGATATTTGAGCTTTCCCGCCCACGCGTGATACGCTAATACCCACATCAACTGCAGGCCTTACTCCTGAATTAAAAAGCGAACCCTGCAAGTAAATCTGACCATCAGTAATTGAAATAACATTAGTAGGTATGTAAGCAGAAACTTCACCTTCCAAAGTTTCAATAATAGGAAGCGCTGTCAAAGAACCCCCAGAATTAGAAATCTTTGCAAGTTTATGGTTTTGATACTTAGGAAGGTCGTGCATTAAAGCGTGTTCTTTTCCAGCAGGTCCGACATAAACAACTCCAGAACCATCGGTATTACGGTTAACGCCATAATTATCGGTAACTTTTGACTCATCAGTATTGTTATCAACAATTACATAACACTCTGCAAGTTTGGCAGACCGTTCCAGCAAGCGAGAATGTGCATAAAAAATATCACCAGGATATGCTTCACGACCAGGGGGCCGGCGCATAAGCAATGAAAGCTGACGATAAGCAGCAGCTTGTTTACTAAGGTCATCATAAACACAAAGGGTGCTCATGCCTTTTTCATACATATAATATTCAGCCATTGCACAACCAGCATAGGGTGCAATGTATTGCAAGGGTGCCGGGTCTGCGGAACTTGCAACTACAATAATCGTGTAATCTAAAGCGCCATTAGCCTTCAGAATTTCAACAACTCGAGCTACGGTGGAATCTTTTTGGCCGATTGCTACATAAACACAAATTACACCATTCCCTTTTTGGTTAATGATTGTGTCTAGGGCAATTGTTGTTTTACCAGTTTTTCTATCACCGATAATAAGTTCGCGTTGACCACGACCAACGGGTGTCATCGCATCGATTGCCTTAATACCAGTCTGCATAGGTTCGTCAACTGGTTGCCTTCCTGCTACTCCAGGGGCATTGTGCTCAACAGGCCTGGAAAGAGTTGTAATAATAGGACCTTTTCCATCCCTTGGATTTCCAAGGGGGTCAACGACTCTACCAATTAGTCCATCCCCAACAGGAACCCTAAGGAGCCCACCAGTAGTGCGAACTTCATCGCCTTCTTTGATATCTAGGTATTGTCCCAAGATAATAACACCAACAGAATTTTCTTCTAGGTTAAAAGCAAGGCCTTTAACACCAGCTCTAGGGAAATCGACCATTTCCCCAGCCATTACCCCAGTTAACCCGTAAACACGGGCAATACCATCGCCAACTTCAAGAACCCGACCGACTTCTTTAGCGTCGATGCGATCCTGAAATTGTTCAATTTCCTTCTGAAGAACTGAGGCTATTTCGTCCGCTTTGAATCTCATAGGTACTTCTCTCAATTAATTGATTGCGCAGGGTATGAAGACGATTACGCAAACTACCATCCCAAAGCCAATCACCAGCTTTGATGATTAATCCGCCAACAATGGAATCATCCACTGAAAAGTAAAGGATAGGTTGTTTACCAAGTTTATCCTGCAAGGTTTTAGCCAATGCAGATTCTTGTTCAGGGGTAAGTTTAACCGGAGTAATAACCTGAACATTTTGCTGATTCTTCTTGGTTTCATTCAAACCTTGGTAGGCGTGAATTGTGGCACGAATTAAACCAAGCCGGTCGTGCTCATTAAGCACATAAAGAAAATTACTAACAAAGGCCGAAGATTTACCTTCAAATACATCTTTAATTAAACCAGATTTTTCATTTCGGGAAATAATTGGGCTTGCGAAAAGCGATTCAAGTTTAGAATTACTTTCTAAAAGCGAATTAAGTTCACCAAGTTCGACCTGTACTTCATCAGCGTTACCTTTAGCAAAGGCAGACTGGTAAAGTGCTTCCGAATAAACTTGTGCAATACGCTGTGAAACACTATCAAGCACGGTATATTGCTTGGCTAATTCAGCAAAATTTGCAGCGTTTTGGCTCGAAGACATTATCTGGCCCCAGAAAGGAACTCACCATCACGACTGTATTTTGAAAGTTCTTTGATGCAATCATCAACAAGAACACGATGGTCATCAATCGTAAGAGACTTCTTAATAGCTCTGGAAGAAATCAATAAGGCTAAGTCGGAAGTTTTGGTTAAAAGCTCCTTCATTGCCTGGTCTTTAGCAAGCTGAAGTTCACGGTGTAATCTATCTCGCTCGGAAGCAATTTCTTCCTTTGCTTTAGTTACCATTTCTTCTTTAAGAGCTTGGCCATCCTTACGAGCTTCTTCGATCAAAAGCCTAACTTCGTCTCCGGCGGCCCGAAACTTAACATTAAGTTCTTCTTGCAAATTTTTAGCTTTAAGACTAGCTGCTTCGGCTTCATCAATAGCACGACGAATATTTTCTTCGCGCTTTTGTAAACCTTCTAGCATAGGCCCCCAAGCGGTTTTTTTCAGTGCCACAAATAGTAGTACAAATAAAACTAAAGTCCAAACGCCTGTATCAGCGCTAAAGCCAAAGATATCCCTTGACTGACCGGGTTCAGCAGCCTTTGCTTCAGCAAAACAATTTGTGCAAAACACAAAAGTAAGACTAAAAAAACAAACCAAAGTCAAGACGAAAGTCCGTCGTAACATGGCCACTCCATCTCTTGATAAAAAGGAAAAACTACAATTAAATAAGGAAGCAAATCAACAATGCAAATAGAGCTACGCCTTCAAGCAAAGCAGCAATAATAATGCTTGCATTTCTTAAATCGTCTTTTAATTCTGGTTGGCGAGACATACCTTCAGCCATACCTGCGCCAATATAACCAAGGCCAATACCAGCACCAACAATCGCAAGGCCTGCCCCAATACCTTTTCCAATATTACCAAGGCCATCTGCAGCAGAAGCACTGTCTGCAATGCAGAGCGTAGCCACAACAACTGCACACATTAAAAACAACTTTTTCATCGAAAGTCTCCACATCTACCAAAAGGAAAAAAACACCACTAGCAAAATTACATTCAGACAGATTTTATTTACGAACCACTTGTAGAATAGTCAAACGAATTTTAATGATTGCTTGGAATCAATTTTTCTTCGTGATCGTGATCTTCGTGGTCGTGCCCTTCGTGGGTCGCCATCCCCATAAACAGTGCAGTCAAAAAGGTAAAAACATAAGCCTGCAAGAATGCAACAAGCAATTCTAGAAAACAAAGCGCAAGGCTTGCAACAAGGCTAACTACTGTTACCCCGCCTTGCAGAAATATACCTGCACCTGCAACTTTAACAGCAAAAAGAAGCACAGTTGCAAGCACCATATGGCCTGCAAACATATTGGCAAATAAACGAACCGCCAGTACACCACTTCTAATAAAAATACCTGCAAATTCTAAAACAAAAAGTAAAGAACTAATTACGGGGCCCGCAACAGGAAGATCGATTTTCATCCAAAACCCTTTTACAAAACCTCCAACACCATTTTTTTCAATTCCAGTGTAATTAATAAAAAAACAACTAACTAACGCCAATGCGCCCGTGACAGAAATATTGGCTGTGGGTGAACCCATGAACGGAAGCATTCCAAATAAGTTGGCAAAAAGAATAAATAAAAACAGTGTCCAGAGAAAAGGTACATACTTGTCGGCTTGTTTCCCTAAGGTGGGCTTTGCAACTTCATTACGAATGTAAGTAAGGAGTGATTCAAAAGCATTCCAATATGGGCCTTTAAGTATTTCACCTTTTTGCACTCTGCGGCAAAGTGGAATATAAATCACTGCTATAAGAATTGATGCTATTAACAACAAAATCTTAAATTTACTTAGCGAAAAATGCATTCCAAGCAATTCAAAATGAGGCAAATCTATATGAAAACCATTTTCAAATAACCCTTGTTCATCAAAAAAATGCCAATGATGGAGTTGGTCTTGAACTTCGTCCATCGCATTAGGAACAGGCTTAGAACTCATTTTTAATTACCTGAATAACTCAGAGGAAGATTTTAATTAATATCACTATAGTTCAATTACGAGAAACGAATTTCATCTTCAAGCCCCCCTCTAGCAGGCTAAAAAGAAAGAAAACACTAATAGCTATTAAAACCAGATCATTTTGAATCTGAACTGCTACGGTATTTCTTATAATTACAAATGCAAGTAAAAACAATGATAACCTTGATAGACTGTTAACAAATAGCAGAGAAGAGTGGTTATTTTTTGCAAAAAAAGCGAAGAAAATAAAGATCAACTTAGCCAAGAAAAAGGCTATAAAAAACAAAGTAATCCCTATCAAATAATCAGCGAACCTAAAGAAAACAAAATAGTCTTTTACCAGATATAAAGAAAAAGATACTAAGACTGCAAATCCATAAAAGACAAAAAAAACAAGATCTAACCGAGTTAACGGGTTTGATGGTGCAGGGATCATAGAAAACGACCAATCAAGTTATTTGCTATAAAAACCAATTAAAATAATCGTTTTTTAATATGAAAAACTACGCAAGTGACACCAAAAATCATTCCTAAAATAACACCTGTGGGTTTTGTGTTAAAAATGGAATCAAAAAAAACCCCAAAAGCAATTGGAATAACCATTTCCATGCCTAATAAGGAAAGTTCTACGAAAAGTAGGAACCCATTTTTATTTCGATTAGAATTTGAAACCATCAAATACTTCACTTTAGGTTAATTGTTACACTTGGGAAAACTATGATGGCACAATTACAAGTTATAACTCTTGATATTATAACGATTTCCAAAGATTTTGTTTGACATTTTTCTGCTTTCAAATTAATCTAATGTTACTGAATTTCAACACTCTTGTAACATAAAATGTGATCTTTACTTATTACATTTGTGTTTTGTCCGTAGTAATATATTTAGCGTGTTGATTATTAGGTGATTGAACTATTTTAATACACACACACCCGATTCTTTTTGACAAGGAGGTCATTAGAAGCAAGCGGCAAATTGCCAATTGGAGCTTATCAGATGGCCACCAAAAAGTCTTCTATCAAGCAAAAGGTTAAAAATACAGCTCCTGCTGTGCGCTCGGTAAATAAAATCACTAAAGAACCAGTGATCACAGTTTTAAAAGCTAAGCCGATTTTAAAAGCTAAAGCTACTTCTAAACAATTAGCTATTAGAAAAAGCAATTTACTTAAGAAAAGGACTCAGATTACCCTTGCTCGGGATTCTGCTTCTGATGCTAAAGAAAAGTCTATAATTTCTATGGGTGTACCTACTAGAAACCTAGCTGCAAAAACTCCAAAAGGTTTACCTAAAGGTTACGATAAGGATAGGGTGGTAGTAATGGTTCGTGATCCTTTTTGGCTTCACGCTTATTGGGAAATCACTCGTCAAGCCATTCAAAGGGCGGAAGCAGCCCTTTCACAAGATTGGCACAATTGTAAGCCCATTTTGCGTCTTCTTGATGTAAGTTCGAACGATACGACTAGTTCCAGCGAAACCATCATTCAAGACATCGAAATTCACGGGGGTTGCAACAGCTGGTATCTTAATGTTAAAGAACCACCTAAGTCCTATCGTGTAGATATTGGTTACCTCGCCAAATCTGGTAAATTTTATGTGATTTCTAGGTCCAATGTTGTTACCACACCAAGAGCAGGTGTTAGTGATATCATAGATGAAAACTGGGCAGACCTTGATAACGAAAAGGCTGATCGAATTTATGCAATGTCTGGCGGTTTCGACCCAAATTCTAGTAGTTTAGAACTTAAACAACTTTTTGAAGAACGACTGCGCAGGCCCCTTGGTTCTTCTGCAATTACCAGTTTTGGTTCTGCTGGCCTTATTCCAGGCAAAAGCCGCGACTTTAAGTTTCAGGTTGATGCCGAACTTATTGTTTACGGGTCTACCGAAGCAAATGCTAGGGTGACTCTTCAAGGGGAACCTGTTAAATTAAGACCAGATGGCACCTTCACTATGAGATTCAGTCTTCCGGATAGCAGGCAGATTATTCCCGCGGTTGCTGTTTCTCCAGACGGCGTGGAAGAACGGACTATCATCCTTGCTGTCGAAAGAAACACGAAGCATCTGGAACCTTTAGTTCGCGATGAAGAGGACTAACTCTTAGCGAAGTTTTAATAAACTCGCCATGATTGTACCACCCCCTTCCTACCAAAAGAAGGTTTTAAGTCATGGATCGAAGATCTCTTTTGAGCCCTGCTAGTCTACTTCATAAAGCGGGGCTTATTACTTCTGTAATCACATCACCATTAGAAATAACACCTTCTGAATTAAGTTTGGTTCACATTGAACGAAGGGCAATGGCTACTAAATTTGAAGTTATTTTCCCCTTTAGTACTGCGGATGCGGTTTTCATCGCAGAAGAATGCTTAGATTTGATTGACCAGTTAGAAAATCAAATGACTGCTTATAAAGAAAGAAGTGAAATCTCACAAATAAACGTTAACGCTCGTCATCGCCCGGTCGAGGTTGAAAAAGCTCTTTTTAATTTACTTACCATTGCTAAGAAATTAAGTGGGGAAACTGCAAGGGGATTCGATATAACATCAGGGAAACTTATAAAATTATGGGGATTTTTTAAAGGCCCCAAACGGGTTCCTAGTTCCAATGATATAAATGAATTGATAACAGGATTTGATTCAGAAAACCTTATTCTAGACCCTAACAAAAAGTCGGTATTTTTTGGAAAGCCCGAAATTGAAATTAATTTAGGAGCGATAGGCAAAGGTTTTGCCCTAGATCGAGTAAAAAATTTGCTGACACAGCGATTTGGCTCCACAACTTTTATGATTCAAGGTGGGAAAAGCAGCATTCTTTGTGGAAACTCACCCTGTAACTTACCCAAAGGTTGGCCAGTTGCTATAAATCACCCGTGGGTCAAAGATCGCAATATCGCCACGATTTTTTTAAAAAATAATGCCGCTGGAATATCTGCAGCTACCTATAATAATTTTAGTTATAAGGGCCTAAGATATGGCCATATTTTAAACCCTAAAACTGGCTACCCTGCTTCTGGGATTGCAACTTGTGTTGCTGTTGCACAAGATGCGACCACTGCAGATGCACTATCGACGGCTTTTTTTGTCCACGGAAAAGAATTAGCAACCAAGTATTGCAAAAATCTTAAAGAAACTGGCATTTTAATTCTTCCAGAGAATGACAAAGAAGATATCGTCATTATTGGAAATATGGTTGTAGAATTTTAATTTGTATTTGATGATTTTTTGCTCAAGCTACCAAGGGAATTTAATGAATCGTTATACTCAAATTACTTTGATAATTCTTCGGCTCATTATTGGATGGCATTTTCTTTTTGAAGGCCTTCACAAGATTCATTCTTTATACACGCCTAAACCCTTTAGCTCTGAGATCTACTTTCGTGAATCTTCGGGCCCTATGGGCAAAATAATGAAAGGGTTTCTTTCAGATCCTGATGCAGAACTACTTGCTAAACTAGATCCTAAAGCAATTGATAACGATTGGCGTTCCGCAGCAAAAAGTTTTTCCTCTTCTTATGCATTAACACCCGAACAATCTAAATCGGTTGAAGAAACGCTTGAAAAAAACCTTGATAAAGCAAATGGTTGGTTTAAGAACGGGACGAAAGATATTGAAATTCCGTCTCCCGATGGAAAGCCTAGCGGAACTTTAAAAATAAACTACTCAACCACCCAATGGCTAGATTACTACAAAAACAAAATTGGTGATCTTGAGAAAATTAAATCTGATGACCGAAGTTGGTATCTGGGCAAAGAAATTGATAAGTCTCGTATTGCTGCTATTAAATCTGAAATAACCAAGGCTAGAAAAGAACTGTCGGAAGACTACGAATCGCAAAAAAACGCATTTGTTTCTGATTTACAAAAAATTCTTTCACCTGAACAAAAATCTTTAACCCTTTCAGCACCAGAAAAAAACAAAGGGTTTATACATTGGGTTAATTTAATGACCATTTTTGGCATAACAGCAATCGGCGCTGGAATGTTTTTAGGTATATTCACTCGAACTGCTTGTATGGGGGGGATTGCATTTCTTGGATTAACTTACTTAAGCATACCGCCTTTTCCTTGGCTTCCTGTGCCACCGTTAAATGAAGGAAATTATGTATTTGTTAACAAAAATGTTGTAGAAATGTTTGCTATGATGGTGCTTATGACCACAAATTCGGGCAAGTGGTTTGGGTTTGATGGATTACTTTCGAATTATCTTCCAAGTTGTTGTTCACCTGACTCAGATGCGGTTAACAAAAGTATTTAAATTTTTTACTAATATTTTTTTGAGGATATTAAAAATGGCAATGGATCTTACCCCAGAACAAAAAGAGCAAGGAAAGTCAAACTTTCAAAATGTAACCCAAGATCTCTCTAGGAGGGGTTTTCTTAAGGGACTTTCAGCTGGCGCTGGTGCTGCTGCGATCACTCCTGCTGTTTATTTTGGTTACAAATCTATGGAGGGGAATCCAGTTCGTGCCGCCCTTATCGGCTGTGGCGATGAAGGTGGAATTCTTGTAGGTGCGCACAACCCTGAATATCTCAAATTTACAGCAATTTGTGATATACGACCATATAACCGTGACCGCATTATGGAAGGTGACCCTAAGGTTCCTCTAAGGCCTGGTTTTAAAAAACTTTATGGCCCCGAGAGTAAAGACATCAAGATTTACACCGATTACAAAAAAATCCTCGAAGATAAAACTATTGAAGCCGTGGTCATTGCTACCCCACTTTCTACTCACGCAACGATTGCTGTCGATGCAATGAAGGCAGGAAAGCATGTCCTATGTGAGAAATTAATGGCTTGGAATGTTTCACAATGCAAGGAAATGATTAAAGTTGCAGCAGAAACCAAGAAGATTTTGTCCATTGGTCACCAACGCCATTATAGTATGCTTTACTCCCACGCCTTTGAAGTCTTAAAATCTGGCGTTATTGGAGATGTAAAGCACATTCGTGCACTTTGGCATCGGAACAACTCTTGGCCCTTTACTGCTGATGCTGCTCCCAAGTTTCCTATTGCAAAACAATATCCTGCTCCTAAATACCGTGATGGTTGGTATCCTCCCATTTATCAGATAGACCACGACGAGCTTAACGAACAGACCCAAGCTCACGGTTTTAAAAATGTTGAAGAGCTTGTTCGGTGGAGGCTTTACAATGAAACTGGGGGCGGACTTATGGCAGAACTTGGCAGCCATCAACTAGATGCTTGCAGTATCTTCCTAGGCAAAGTTCATCCAATTGCAGTCTCAGGGGTAGGCGGTAAATACTTTTACGGTACAGACCGAAACGATCGCGATTCTGACGACAGCGTTTTTGTCACCTTTGAATTCCCAGGCCCTAACCACCCTAAAGGTATGAACAAAGGTTCCGACAAAGATGATATCGTCGTTGTCACCTATTCTTCCTTAAACACCAACGGATTTGAACAATATGGCGAATGCGTTATGGGTTCTAGGGGCACTATGATTGTTGAAGCCGAACAATCCGTAATGCTTTATAACGAAAAAGATCCCTCTAAAAAAGCAGCAGACCCAAAAAGTACAAATATTAGTGTATCCACAACTGCAGGTAACAAACCTGTAATTGAAGCAAGCTCAACTTGGGGACCCGGGGGCGGCCCCTCCCCAGTGGGAGGAGGCCCTGCATCTGCTTCTGGAGCGGGAACACCTGTAAGTCGTGGCTATAAAGAAGAAATGGAAGATTTTGCATATAAAATTCGAGTTTGGGACAAAAGTGCCAAATCTGAACCAGATATGCCCCGATGTCACGGGCGAGTAGCAATGGCGGATGCAATCATTGCATTAACTTCAAATATCGCAATGAAAAAGAAACAGCGGATAGAATTTAAAGAATCTTGGTTTGATCCAACTTCTGGGGAAGTTCCAGACGCTGATACCGTTCCCAGAAGCCCCGTAGTTTAAATTTCAGCAACCCTTTATCACCAACGGATAATGCTGAAAATGATAGCAATTAAATCGATTTTGTGAACCTTGAAGGCTCTAAACTTAACGAAGAGTTTTCAAGGTTGTTATTTATTTGTAATGATAAATAAAGCACTTCTGAAACCAAGAAAAAAGAAGCGAACTAAACCTTCATACCTTTATATTTTAAAACATAATAATTAAAATTAGTCGGAATTAATTATAGGACTTACGCAGTTATGTGCACTGGTTGTTGAAACCAAGGGTTTGCCCTGAAGGCCCGAACGGCATCCTGGAATATCATTGCTTTGAGACTAACCCAGTTAATACCGGTTCTAAAACAGTACTTTTCAAATACCAAAAAGGCTTGCAGGGCCAAGCCAATATGAGAGCGCTG